>Ga0315273_10000242_pt1 | contig 52880 bp, 40 predicted proteins | sample YL17G02_0_MG_FD_205753 | JGI IMG/M metagenome (GOLD analysis project Ga0315273, IMG submission 205753) | Sediment microbial communities from Yellowstone Lake, YNP, Wyoming, USA - YL17G02_0 | ecosystem: Environmental > Aquatic > Freshwater > Lake > Sediment | place: USA: Wyoming | collected... | reverse complement strand
CCACGGGTCTTCAGCCCGTGTAGTGTCTTTTTCTCACACTGACGGGAGTGTTGAAAAAGCCGTCTCGCTGCCATTGTGATGGGCGGACAAGAGTGTCCGCCCCACTGAAGGACATGAGTTCGGTGGCCCGGACACTCCTGTCCGGGCACTTTTTCAACACGCCCTCACGCACGGTCTGAAGACCCGTGGCACCCGGCGACCCGTCGGGTCGCCCCTACGACCGCGTCGTATGTGAATCAATGACCGAACCGGTCCAAGCGGCTGGTGTATGCCATGAAGCGTTCCAGCACGTCGCGCATCGCTCCACCGCCGAAGGAACACAGGTACGCATCGGCCAGAACCAACACTACCATCGCCTTGCAGACAATTGCTACCGCCGGAACACTGCATACGTCGGAACGTTCCACGAAAGCAGGCTTTGCCTCCTTGGAATTGATGTCAACCGACCGGAGCGGCTTGTTCAAGGTGGAGATTGGCTTGGCCGCCGCCCGGAGGACTAGATCGGCTCCATTCGTCAAACCTCCTTCGAGCCCTCCGGCTCGATTCGTCTCGCGATAGAAACCACTTCCGCCAGGCCCGCGCAAGGGATCGTAATGGATTTCATCATGCACCGTGGAGCCGTGCCGAGACGCTTGGCCGAAGCCATCACCGATTTCGACCGCTTTGACCGAAGGTACTGACATGAGGGCCTGAGCCAGTCTGCCGTCGAGTTTGGTGTCCCACTGGATATGGTCACCCAGGCCCGGCACCACGCCAGAGACCACGACCTCGACGATCCCGCCTACCGTATCGCCGACAGTAGCGGCGGCCCGGACTTCGTCGCGCATGGCGCTGGACACGTCGGGATCGACACAGCGCACGTCCGATGCCGGAGTCGCCGATCGAATCTCCGGAACCGTCAGAGCACGAGACGGTAAAGCCGCTGCGCCGATACGGACGACGTGGCAGGCGGCCTCGACACCGAAGGCCGAAAGAAACATCTCGGCAAGTGCCCCGGCGGCGACCCGCGCGGCAGTCTCCCTGGCAGATGCCCGTTCCAGGACGTTGCGAAGATCATCGAAATCGTACTTCTGGGCACCGGCCAGATCCGCATGTCCCGGCCGTGGGACAGTGCGAGGCTTCGCCATCTCGGCTTCCCGCTCGTTGGCCGGATCGGGTCTTTCGGGCTGCGCCCCCATCACTGACCGCCAGTTTGCCCAGTCCCGGTTCTCGATGACATAGGCGATGGGTGTGCCCAGTGTCACTCCGTGCCGGACGCCCGAAGTCAGAATGCACTTGTCGTGTTCGATCTTCATCCGGCCACCCCGGCCGAATCCCTTCTGGCGGTCGGCGAGGTCGGCGTCAATGCGCCCGGCATCGACTCTCATTCCTGCCGGAAGACCCTGAAGAAAACCCGTCAACTGGGGTCCGTGTGATTCACCGGCTGTGTGAAAGATCAGGCCTTTCATAGGGCTTATTCCAAGCTCCTGCCCGGTTGAGCGGACGCTGACTGAGCCGCCGATTCCCTCGGCAGATCAATCGTCACTCTGGTACCATTGTCGGAATTGGGCGGAGGGGACTCTACCCGTATGGTGCCGCCATGCTCCGTCACAATGCGATGGGTAATCGTAAGTCCTATCCCTGTGCCACGATCCTTGGTTGTAAAGTAGGGTTGAAACACGCGACCCAGGTCAGATTTCGCGATGCCACCCCCATTGTCCTGGATCACAAACCGCACGCGACCGGCTTCCTGGGCCAAATACACTTGAATTGTCCCGCCTCGCGGGGATGCTGCGATTGCGTTTGAGAAGACGTTCCAAATGGCTTTGCGCAGTTCGTCGGTGACGCCGTGGACCGCGATGCCCTCTTTGACATGTCCTTCAATATCGATCCCGCCGCGCTGGGCTTCCAGAGTGGCCATCGTCATTACCGACGAAACCAACTGCGAGAAGTCGAGACGGGCACGGGGGCGGGGTAACGACCGAGCGAGACTGAGGAAATCTTCGACAATCGCATTGAGCCGCTGTGTTTCTTCCAGGACCGTGGTAGTGAGCGCGATCGCCTCCTCGCCGGTCAATTCCAAGCGGAGGCGCTGCGCGGCCATGGCGATCGCATTGAGGGGATTGCGGATCTCGTGCGCGACATTGGCGGCGAGGTCACCCATTTCGCTCAAACGCTTGGCACGCTGCATCTGCTCGGCCATCTCCCGGGACTGGGTTTCATCGCGGACCACCGTGACCGCGCCTTCGGACCGCCCATCCTTGGTGGTGACAGGAGTGGTCGAATAGACCAGGTGCCGCGCCGTATCGCCCGCGTCAAGACAATACTCGCGTTCGTGAATCGGTTCTCCCCCAGCCGCCACGGCGGGGAGGCCATAGTCCTCCCGTTCGAGGACAGAACTCACAGGCGTCTCCCCCCTGACCGACGGGCGGCGACCGAACAACGCTTCCGCAGCTCTGTTGAACACCGTGAGCCGGCCATTGAGATCGGCGGCGACAACCGCCTGATCCATCGAGTCGAGGATGCGTTTTGTCAAGGTCTCAACACGTTGATAGGAACGGTCAAGATCGCTGTAGGAACGTCGCACCACAACGAAGGCAAGAGCCACGACGGTTAAGAGAAAAAAGAGAAACGCCGAAAGCCCCAGTTCAAAGACCAGGCGTCGCCGCGCTGTCTCGACGCTAACCAGGCTAATGCCGACACGCAGCATCCCTGACGGCAACTCTGCTGAAAGAAAAGGCCTGACGACTTCGAGCACTGGCACGTCCCCGAAGACGAGTTCACGTGTGGCGGCTGTGGTGTCATCCAACGCATTGACCAGAAACGTGTCAGCCGCCAAGCGGAGAACCGGCGGCAGCGGGCGAGACGCGAAGACAATCCCCTCCGGGGACTGCAGCATTATGTAGTCGATATCCGAGCGCCGCCCGAGCTCCTGGATCAAAAGACCGATGCCGCTCCACGACGGTTTGCTCTCGGATAATGGAAGACGTTCCCAGGCTATGATGGCTCCCCACGGCGTCGGGGATCCTGCTCCGGTCCACTCGTTATTTGAGGCCGTATCCGCCAGACGAAACGGTGTTAGCGTAAACTCTTCGGCCTCCCATGCCTGTTCGAAGGAGGGCGTTTGCTCTTCCAGCACGGACTGCAAGTCATCGGGGTAGGACGCGGGCGACCGGCCGCGCTCCCAGACGGTGATCCCGTCTGCCTCGCTGACCTCGGACAGTCGTGCCAGGTCCTCAGGCGTCATGGTTCCCGCGTGGGCAGCTACGCCTGCCAGCCGTGCCCGCGCCGACAGGTTGTCCCATTCCAGGCGATCGGTCAGGACGCTTGCGGCGACGGAGTACTGCGCCGCGAGGGAAAAAGACTCCAGCAGGGCAACACCGTTTCTCCTGGTCTCGTCGATCAGCGCCCGTCGAATCTGATGGACGCCCCAGAGGGCATAGAGAAGGAAAAAGATTGCCAAAATCGCAGTCGCAATGGCTACGGTCACCACCACGGGTCCCAGACGGGGGCGATATGCTTCCGGCTCCCAAAGGCGCTGTTCTTTGTAAGCTGTGTCTGTCATGAGCCTTAGCGCTCCGCCCACTCTGTCCACTGGAATAACCACGTCAAGCTAAGGACCGTGACGGGAGGGCGTCAATCCGAAATGCCCCCGGAGCGCCATTTGGGAGTCGATTCCAACATGCGGTCTGACAGGGTTTTGGTGGAATCGCGCCGGGCGATGAAGACACGGATCGTGCCGATACCGATAGCATGGGCTGCAACAGGGGCTCTGGCGGGGCGACACCATCCGACATCTGAAAGGAACCCAGGTTGATTTCATTCAAGCCGACGGCATACTTTAATCCTGAGCCGATGGATCGCAACGACGAGCGAACGAACACCGCGTGGGTCTTCGCAGCCGCAATCTTCGTGGCTGCGCTCGCCGTCTACGTGACCACGCTGTCCCGCACGGTTTTCTGGTGGGACTCCGGGGAACTGGCGGCCAACGCACGCGTGCTGGGTATCGCCCACCGCCCGGGTTTCCCGCTGTATGTGATTTTGGGCCGGGTTTTCGGGATGTTTCCCTTTGGGGAGTACTTCTACCGGATCAATTTCCTGTCGGCACTGAGCGCCGCCGCGACTCTCGGAATTGCCGGTTTTGTCTGGTGGCAGCTGATGTTTCGAAGGCTCAAGCCGGCATCATACTTAGAGGGGCTGGTTCCGCTCACCCTGGCGATGATCGCCCTGGGTGGGACTTACACTTTCTGGATTCAGGCGGTTCGGACCGAGGTGTATGCTACCAACATCCTGGCGATCGCGCTTCTGTGGGCGTGCGCGTGGCAGCTTGATGACGGCGAGCTGACGGGTCAGCGGGACGGCGGGCGATGGCTTTGGGCGGCGGCCTTGGTTGGCGGGCTCGGGATGGGATTGCATCATGCAACATTCGCATCGGTGCTGCCCGCTTTCTTTCTGTTCTTCCTCGCTGCGAGCCGGCGCCGCCGGTGGGGGCCGAGCATTTGGATAGGCGCGGCCGCTCTATTCGCGCTCGGTCTCACGATCTATTTTTACCTGCCAATCCGGGCACTACAGAACCCAGCCTTGAACTGGGGTTGGATGAGAGGTGCGACGTCGCCGGGGTGGTCGGCGGTGGTGGCTACTGATGCGTACCGTGACATCGCGCAGACCAGTCTGGTAAGTCTTCTCAGACGGGCATATCAGATCAGCGACATCCTCCGCGAACAATTCCAGTGGGGACTTCTGCTCTTCGCCGCTGTTGGGTTATGGCAATGGTGGCGCCGAGCGCGAGCATGGTCGCTTGTGGCAGTCGGAATTGTCGTGACGAATATCTTCGTGACAGCCCTTCTGGTCAGCGATGTCGCAGAGACCAATGCTGACATTCACGGCTATCTTCTCCCCTCCATTCTCAGTATGGCGTTTCTTGCCGCCGGAGGGGTGTACGCGTTTGGGCGTCTGTTGTCATCTGTGGCACGGCATTACCTCCCTTCTCCCTCGATTCGCAGGACGTTATGGATGTCGACGGTCTTTATGGTCCTGCTCTTGGCGCTGGCGCCCGGGATAATCTATAGCCCTTACTGCAACCTTTCCCGGAATCACCTGGCGCATGACTTTGGCGTTGAATCCATCGCAAGGCTGAGGACGAACGGCATTGTCTTTCTCGCCAGCACAAACTGGGATTTCGTGCTGCGTGGGTTGCGGTATGTGGATGGATGGCGGCCCGACCTCACCGTGATCAACCGAGATCTCCTGCCCTCGGCATGGTACCGGGCGTGGCTGTTCTCAAAGCACCCGGAACTGGCCAATTATCCGGTTCCGTCCGACTCGGTCAAGCTCCTGACCAAATTGTGGGCCAAGACCTTGGCCGGCGCCGGGTTCTCGGTGTACTGGGAATTCACTGAAATCGACAACGATCTTATCCAGCAACTGGTCCCTGCCGGGCATCTTTTTGAACTGACCGGCAGGCCGGTTGATGTGCTTGGACCGGGGCTGATCAGTGAACAGGAAGAATTTGAGCGGCGTTCGCGGTTCTACGGGTCCGCGGCTGAGGTTCCGTTCGACTACGACGCGAAGATGGTTTGGGTGGTGAATCTCTACAGGGCCGGCATGTACTATGAGGCCCGGGGACTGCTGGGACGGGCGAAGGAACTCTACCAGCGCGCCCTCTCGGCGGCGCCCTTAGACGAGAAGGTGATCGCTGCTTATGTGCGTGTCGCGCCGAATCACGGATTTGCTGTTGTCCCCCGGTCCGACGGGAAGACCCCGCGAGAACAGAGGAAAGTGCTGTCCACCCCTTGACTCCGGTTTGTCAAGACAGTACCATCCCGGCGTGTGGTCTGAATGCAGAATCCTGCCCGCCACGGCGGGCCACGAACTTCGTCGAGCCGGCCCAATATGTGTATCATAATCGACGGGATTGCCGGCAAGATGGCGGTACTATACAGAAAGCGCGTGCGGGAGAGGCGTATGAATGTGTTGCCGGGTTTGATCGTAGCTGCGATTGCATTGTTTGCGGCATCGACTGGGATTCACGCGCAGACACGGGAGCGAGAGCGCCCATCGGACGCCTATGGGCAACTGGACACGATCCGCGTTGAGATCGGCGCGACGACGGGCGCCGGGTGGGAGGCGACAGTGCACCTCACCAACGACGAGAATCTGGCGGCCATGACTCTTCCTTTCCGATGGGGACCCAGGCACGGATTCTACCGGCTCGATTCTGCATCGTATGTCAGGACTCGCACCGAGCATTTCGCTGTCAAGACCTTCTTCCCCGACACCCTCAAGGAGACAATCCTCATCGGGCTGATATCAGATATCGGGAGAGGGTTGCCACCTTTGGAACCTGGCAGCGGACCAATCGCCCGTCTGTACTTCACCAACATGAAGCATGGCGCCAAACCCCTCGTGCTCGACACGACGTTCATTCGTCCTCATAACGTCTTGCAGATGGTGACACCGGACGTCGCCTCGGTCCGGCCCGCTTTCGAAGTCAAGCTGATGGACGCGCCGCCCAAGCGTTGATGGGCGGATCAGAACCACAGATTTCAGACGCGAACGGGACCGAGAACGTGCCCCAGGCTGCGGGCGACCAGACCGAGGGTTGAGAAAGGTTGCTTGCACGCAACCAACTTCAGTGCCACGGTGCGTGCAAGCATGCACCATACTCGCTGCGACGGACGACGAGGAACCTGTTTTCCGGCCAATGGCGCGTCACAAGGAAGAAGCAGCAGATCCATCCCGCCGCAGCGGGCTCAGTATGACGGTCATGTTCATGGTCAAGGATCGGCCTGGTAGTCCGACCGGCCACCTGACTTCGCCAAGAGGCGAACTTGTCCAATCGTCATGCCTCGATCCACTCCCTTGAGCATGTCATAAATTGTCAAGAGGGCCGTCGTGCAGGCCACCAGGGCTTCCATCTCGACGCCGGTCTTCTCTTCGGCGACAGCCGTCGCCTCGACCTCAATCGACCGGCCATCCTCGTTGGGATTGATGCTGACGTCAATGAAAGTCAGGCGCAGCGGGTGGCAAAGCGGGATCAGATCGGCTGTCTTCTTGGCAGCGGCGATCCCAGCGATACGGGCAATCTCGAATGGATGTCCTTTGGGGACTAATCCGTCATTGATCGCGTACAGAGTAGTTGGGAGAACTTCGATCTTTCCTCCCGCCACTGCTCGCCTGACTGTGGCCCTTTTGCCGCCGATATCAACCATCCGGGGCCGACCGCGATCGTCATAATGACTGAAGCTGGGATCAGACATCGAGTTACCTCGCGAGCAAGGTAACATGCCCCTTTCCAACCCGCAACTGATGTCGTCAGAACCCGCTTGCTGACCATAACACAAAAGGCGTTGTCAAATCAGAGAATTGCCCTATCTTTAGGGCATGGCGGGAGTTGTCACCAAAAGGATCCCTCCTGTTTTCTTGTAGTGGATGTCAGTCACGGGGGCCTCACCCCCTCATTACATCACGTTGAGATCGTTTGCGACGAGACCTAGAGTTGTGGAATCCATCTTCGGAGGGAGTATGCGCTTTGCTCGTAAGACCTGGCTGGTGAGTGTCTTGGGTTTGCTGACTGCATGTTGTTTCACGCTCATGCCGGTTTCGGGCCATGCCGCGAAGACCCCGGAAGAGTTGATGCGAGATCGGAAGGTCGTAGCACGCTGGCATGTCACCGGCCACGGGCAGCTTCAGGAGGCCTACCGTCGTGGGTTGGACGTATGGGAAGAGCATCCCGACCCGCGCGCGGGGTATTTCACCGTGATGATCACCGAGGCCGAGCTGGCACAACTGCGCCAGACCGGATACGAGATCGAAGTCATGGACCCGGACTACTATCAGACCCGGAAGACGATGGCGCTGGTTCCCAACGGTGGATTTCGCACGTACGCACAGTGCACGGCTCTCATGGACTCGATCCACACCGCCCATCCCACGATCACGACCGCCAAGTTCAGCATCGGCTCGACCGTCCAGGGGCGCCAGATGTGGGCGATGAAAATCTCCGACAATCCGGGCGTCGACGAGAACGAGCCGGAGGTGCTTTTTACCGGAATGCACCATGCACGGGAACCGATCGCCATGGAGGTCTGCCTCGAGACGATGAATCGTCTGACCAACGGATACGGCACCGATACCCTGATCACACGCTTAGTCAACGAGCGAGAGATCTTCTTTGTGCCGATCGTGAACGTCGACGGTTACGAGTACAATCTCGCGACGAATCCCGACGGCGGCGGCATGTGGCGCAAGAACCGGAAAAACAACGGCAATGGCACGTTTGGTATCGACCTCAACCGGAACTACGGGTACAAATGGGGCTATGACAATAACGGGTCTTCGCCTACTCCGGGATCCGAGACTTACCGAGGAACGGCGGCGTTCTCCGAGATCGAAAACGTCAACATGCGGAACTTCATCAATTCGCAGCACTTTGTTTTCGCGATCAATTACCATTCGTACTCCAATCTGTTCCTCTGGCCGTGGGGGTACGATCAGATCTACTCACCCGACGAAGCGTTCTTCCAGGCGGTGGGCGAGTCGGTCGTGACCTCTAACGGATACGCCCCGGAGATCGGCTGGGGATTGTACGTCACAAACGGCGATGCAGACGATTGGGGGTACGGAGCCACCAGCGAACACTCGAAGATTTACGCGTTTACGCCGGAAGTGGGCTCGAGCAGTGATGGTTTCTGGCCTCCGCCGTCGCGCATTCCAGCCCTCGTGGAAGAGAATCAGGGGCCCAACCTCGTGATCATCGAGCTGGCGGACACGCCGGAGCGGATTCTCCCGCCTGTCATGCCCACATGGGTTTCACCCGACTCCGTGGGTAGCCCCAACTTCAACCTGGTCTGGTCTGATGCGGGCGGCGTTAACGCGGCCGTGTCGTTCCAGTTGGATGAACTGTTCGGCCACAGTGTCATGACCGACAGCGCGGAAGGCGGGATGGCGAATTGGGTCACAGCAGGGTTCACGCTGTCGACGACCCGTGCGGCGTCCGCGACACACAGCTACTTCGGCGGAGCTTCCAACGGCCTGCACAACTGGCTGGCAGCGAAAGAGTATTATCGGGTGCTCCCGAACGACACCTTGCGCGGCAAGGTCTGGTACGATATTGAGATAGACTGGGACTATGCCTACGTTGAGATTTCAACTGATGGTGGTGTCGTTTTCACGCCTTTGCCTGGGAATATCACGACCACATCCGACCCCCACGGGCAGAACCGGGGCAACGGGATCACGGGGTCGTCGGTTGGCATCTTCTCCAGTGCCAAGTTCAGCCTGGCATCTTATGCCGGGCAAGATGTGCTGTTCCGACTCTCCTATGTGACGGATGGAGCTCTTCTTGGTGCCGGGGTATACTTCGACGACATCGGACCAGTGCAAGCAGCGTACGATTCGGTCGTCACCTTATCGGGCGCCATTCTGGCGACAACTTACGCAATCACGGGGAAGGCTCCTGCCACCTACCATTATCGCCTGCGGGCCACCGATGCACAGGGACAAAAGGGGAAGACCGCTCCTCCCCACGACGTGACGGTTTACCAGGTGACCCGTGGCGACATGAACAACGACGGCGTACGTGACGTCTTTGATATCATCGATCTGATCAACTATGTCTTCAGCGGCGGACCTGGTTCCGTACCGCCCGGAGCAGAGGAATGCAACTGCGTACCGGGCGTTGACGTCATGGACATCGTACTGCTGATCGATCATGTGTTCGGGTCTGAACCGGCTCCCAATTGCCCGTAGGATTTCTCGGCGCAATCTCGCTTTGCGAAAAGCCCCACTCCGAGCAGAGTGGGGCTTTTCTATTCTTGGTCATGGAGAAAGACTGGCATGCACGGGCTGGTGGTCTCTGCTGGGAGTGTCTAACAAGAAGATGGTGCGTGCTTGCACGCACCAATGCTCGACGGCTGCGTGGCGTCTGATTCTGTTGGAAACTCTAAAGAAATGTTGTCGCGCCGCGGCTCGTGCAAGGGCGACACAGCGGGTCGCCCCTATAGTGGTCTGCTCGCCCAGGTACCGGGATCACGCGGGTGGACATTACTCTGCCGCAACTCAGTAGCTCGATAATTCTTGCTGGAAGCCCGGGTGATCGTCTAATTTTGTATATGCGCGAATCGTCCGATCCAACGAAAGAGCAGCGGCGCAGATGGTGGAGAAGTACCGTCTTGCTTGTGGCATCGTTGTGCCTGATGGCTGCTCCCGCCCTGGCGAAGATCAAGGTGGAATTGACTGGCTGGGATCGTGCGATTTACGATTCCCTGACTGCACCTGTCTTCGACACGTCGTCGTGTTTTGAGATTCGTCCCGGTTCGCGCTGGACGACCGATTTGGGGCAATACGTATTCATATCAGGAGCTCTTTGCTTCTTCGCGCCGGTCGCGGGACGCCCGTCCGGATGCTTGTTCCAGGGTAAGGGTCGTTTGTTGTTCCAGCCGCCATCCAGAATCGAGCGTCAGCAGCTGGAACGGTTCAGCGGCGACACAGTGCTCAATGCCACATTTGACGAAGTGTACTTTCGTTTCTACGATAGTTCGCTCAGCCAGGAGCTGGCCTCGTGCGCAGACACCGGACGAAGAAGAGCGCCGCCCGTCTCAAGTGTGTTGCGGCACCGTGGCAAGGACGCGATCAAGGATATCCGGCTTGACCTGGCGGCGCGCGGCTGGGAAATGGCGGCGAACGAGGGATCGCCTCCGGCCTTCCTGTATGTGCGGCCCGACCTGAAAGGGCAACGGCCGTTGCACTTCCTCCTCGACGACACGGCGGACGAGGCGGTTCGGCTATGGAGGAAGCCCGCCGGTGTTTCAAGTTCCGGAATTGTTGATCTCGTCTGCTCCTACGATCGAAGCCGTCCAACGGACCACGCAGCGTGGCGGGTGGCGATTCTCGACGGGGGAATCGACATCCTTTACTACGCGACGGAGACGAACATCACCGGGTCCGGTTCGATGGATCTGAGTGTGGCGATGACCTGCCGATCGCGGCGTACCGGCCAGTTGGTAACGCCTTTCATAATGGCGCCGGATCTGAAAGTCGACACCGTCATGATCAACGGAGAGCGCACTCCCTTTATCTATGACGATGAAGGTGGCTGGTTGCTGGCCAAGAGTTCGAGGTCATGGATGGCCGGTGACTCGATGGAAATACGGGTCCGTTATCACGGGGAGCATCTCCTCTACAAATTTCCCTGGGGGGATTTCTTCATCCACTACACTACGCGCTGGCTTCCTGTGACGGCGGACCGCCACCGGGCCACATACCAGACCACTTTCCGGTTCCCAAAGCACTATGACGTTGTCTCGGTCGGCGAGAGGATTGCGGACACCGTGCTCGGCGACGCCCGGCAGTCCACGTGGCGCACTCTCGGTCCGGTGTTGTTTATCTCGTTCAACTACGGCAGCTTTGAGCGGTTGACCGACAGCCTGAGTGGCGGGGCCCGGATCGACATTTACCGAGGGAAGAACCATCTGGATGGGCTGTTTTCCAGCGACTTCAAGAAGAAGGTCGCGGAGGAGATCAAAGCATCGATCAGTCTTTTCTCCAAGATTTTCAGTCCTTACCCGTGGCCGCACCTGGCTGTGACCGAGATTCCCGGCGAGCATGGACAGGGATTCCCGCAATTGCTGCATCTGGCATGGTATTCGTTTGACCAGGAGGAAAAGGGCGTTACCGATGTGTTTCGTGCCCACGAAGTTGCCCACCAATGGTTCGGCCACATCGTCGGGTGGCAGTCCTATCATGACCAGTGGTTGTCGGAGGGATTTGCCGAGTACGCCGGGGCACTCTATTTGCAGGCGCGCCACCCCGGTGGTCGTGAGTTTCTGAAGCTGATGGAGCAGTGGCGTGACCGGATTCTTGAGCGTGGCGGGTTTGACCACTGGCACGAGGGGCCACAGGTGGCGCCGATCTGGCTGGGGTACCGATGCGCCTCGTTCGAGTCGCCCGCCTCCTATCAACATCTAATCTACGCCAAGGGCGCGTACATTCTGCACATGCTGCGGAATCAGATGCATGACTTTGGCAGTGGGTCTGATGAGCGGTTTGTTGCCATGATGCGCGATTATGTGACGACTTTCGCCGGGACGGATGCATCCACCGACGACTTTCGCCAGATCGTGGAGAAACATCTTCGCATGCCGATGAGGTGGTTCTTTGACCAGTGGGTCTATGGCACACAGATTCCCCGGTTCGAATACGGCTGGGACAACTTCCGGCGGGCGGACGGGCGATGGGTGGTCAAGGGGCAGATTGACCAGTTTGATGCCAGTCCCCCCTTCCGTGTCTTCATGCCGATAACGCTGGAGTTTCCGGAAGGACGCCGCACTCTTGTTCAGGAAATCAACGGCCACCACACCGAGTTCGAGTCGCCTCCTTTGGATACTGAACCCAAGGGGGTCATATTCAACGACTACCACACGGTACTCTGCCGTGAGAAGGTGGTGAGGAGGCCGTGAGCGCGGGCCGGTTCAGCCGGGGGTTCCTTGCTGATCTTGGACCGCCCCGAGATTCTGGATGGCGTTACCCCATTCCTTTGGGAATGTTGAATAACCCATGGCCGATCATGTCCGGTAGTTTGTGGCGGTGAGATTGCCCACAAGCGGGTCTTCGGGTTTTTCAACCCTCCCCTTTGACAGTGTCTGACCGAATTACGCGCTGCTGATTCCGGCCGGACCGAAACCATTGCCAAGGACGGCTGTGTCGCCACAGCCCGCCACGGCGGGCAGGGGCGACCCGACGGGGAGTGCAAAAAAAGCCGGACCTAGACTTCTACTGAAGGCCGGACAGGAATGTCCGGCCTACTTAGAAAACGGAATCCCGGCAGGCTGGACGCTCCTGTCAGGCCGTGCAGCGGGGACAGATTATTCTTGAGATGCACAGGTAGCCGTCATCGTGACTAAAGCGGGGTGAACTATTCTCTGGTTCAAATTGGCATTTATTTGCAGGTTGCTGTTGACATTGACCCACGGTTTTTCGTAATACACTGGTGGTGAGAGTAGTTTTATCAACCCTAGGAAAGGAATTGCCATGCCAAGGCCCAAAAAAGCCACCTCGACAGCGATGGGCGAACCGACGAGACGGGGGCCCAGACCCGGTTTCCGCAGAATACCGGGGAAACGCAGCACACCCAAGCAGCCCTTCTCCCTCATCCTCGAACCGACCGAACTCAACCTGCTGAAGAAGATGGCCCGTCAACAAGGCACCTCGGTCGCCGGTATTATCCGGCAGGCCCTGCATACTCAGATCTTCAGCGCGCACCCTGAGATGGCCAAGACCGCCATCGAGAATGAGGTCGAGACGTTCCTCGACCGGATGGGCAGCAAGATCGCTCTGGGCGGCGGAAGTGGCGCCGGGCGTGAGCGGCTGAAACGGACTCTGGTGAAGGGACTCATGACCGGCGTTCGTCGTCGCGGCTAATTCGGTACCACTATCCTGACGGCGTCGGCAAAGCCCGCGGGGCTGGCCGGCGCCGTTTGCATTGGAGTGGCGGGACGGACCTGATCCGGCCGGCCGAGAATTCATGGCTTGGCAGACCGGATCCGGTTTGCTGGTGCGGCCATTCAGCGTAGCGTCTAAAGACATGGATTCGAGGTGAGACAAAGCTGAGAGCCGCCCGGCCCTCTTTCTCCCCGGGACGCCCGCAATCCACCTTCCGTCCTGAAGTCGGCTGCATTTTCCAGCGCTTCGAGTGCGATTCCTGCGCCAGGAGCCATTGTGTCTATCCCGCTGACGTAAGGGCGATCCAGCGGGTCGACCGTACGGTCACGCGATGCGTGAATCGAACGTGATAGCTCGGCCTGATATCTCCGTCACAGAACCCCACGTGCCTGATCTGCTCGCATCGATGGTTCGGTGAATTTGACAGGGGGGTGCGAAATTGTGCTTGAAAGAGACGTGATCGGGCGTTAAATGTGGGGAGCTTGGCGCAGATTGCAGGTACTGATATGATAGATCCTTCTTTAGCACGTCTCAGCCCTTTCGACAAGATCGTTGAGTGTTTGAAGATCGAGCCGGAATATTCGGCTGAGGGTGGCACAGCACGAGTCAGGGCACCAATGCAAGGGACTCGGGGGATGCGGAGAGCTTCTTCATTCGAAATCCCGTCGCCATCGTCCTGTCCGGGTACCGCGCGGCCTTCCGGTGGAAATAGTCGCAGGTTTGGAGGGCAGGCCAGCGCGACCACATGCCCGAAGCGAGAGGAGCATCAATGAGCGGATTTGTCCAATTCGCTAAATCGTCAATCGGCAGCAAGATCCTGATGGCAGTGACGGGGGCCATTCTGCTCTTATGGGTGACCGGGCACATGGTGGGCAACCTGCAGATTTATGCTGGTCAGGACGCGCTCAATTCGTACGCCGAGAAACTTCGCAGTGTGGCTGCTCTCTTATACGTGGTACGGACGATCATGCTGGTGATTGTTCTCACCCACATCATTACGTCGACGTGGCTGTGGTGGCAGAATCGGCAGGCACGTTCGTTGCCTTATGCATACAAGGACACCGTGCAGGCATCGATTGCATCACGGACCATGATCTACTCCGGTCTTCTGGTATTCGCTTTTGTGATCTACCATCTGTTGCACCTCACGTGGGCGACGATTCACCCGGAGTTTGCGCATCTGGTGGATCCGAAAGGGCGTCCCGATGTCTACTCGATGGTGGTTCTCGGTTATCAGAATGTTCTCATCTCGGGATCGTACATCATCGCCATGCTCTGTCTGTGGTTCCATCTGAGCCATGGTGTATCCAGTCTTTTCCAGACACTTGGTCTTACCAGCGCCAAGTATCGGCCGCTGATCGAACGCGCCGGTCCGATTGTTGCGACGATCATTGTGGCCGCGAACATTTCGATTCCGCTCACCATTTTGCTGGGAATTGTCAAACCCGCGGTGGGAGGCATGCCATGATAACGCTCGACGCCCGCGCACCGTCAGGACCGCTCACCGAGAAGTGGGACCGACATCGCAACGAAATGAAGCTGGTTAATCCAGCGAACAAGCGGAAATTCAAGATCATCATGGTCGGGACAGGGCTGGCTGGTGGATCAGCAGCCGCGAGTCTTGCCGAGCTCGGTTACAATGTCGAATGCTTCTGCTACCAGGACAGCCCGCGCCGGGCACACAGCATCGCCGCGCAAGGCGGTATCAATGCCGCCAAGAACTATCAGAACGACGGTGACAGCATCTACCGCCTTTTCTACGACACAATCAAGGGCGGCGATTTCCGGGCGCGTGAGTCGAATGTCTACCGCCTGGCACAGGTGAGCAATGCCATCATCGACCACTGCGTGGCGCAGGGAGTGCCATTCGCGCGCGAGTACGGCGGTCTGCTCGACAACCGTTCGTTTGGCGGAGCGCAAGTGTCGCGCACTTTCTATGCCCGTGGGCAGACCGGCCAGCAGCTTCTCCTCGGCGCCTACTCGTCGCTCATTCGCCAGATCGGACGGGGAGCCATCACGATGCACGCCCGCACTGAAATGCTCGATCTGGTACTGGTCGATGGCGTGGCTCGGGGGATCGTTACCCGCGACCTCGTAACGGGCAAGATCCAGTCGCACGCCGCGGATGCCGTCGTGCTGGCAACCGGCGGCTATGGCAACCTCTATTTCCTTTCGACGATGGCGGCAGGATGCAATGTGACCGCGGCCTATCGGGCCTACAAGAAAGGCGCGGCGTTCGCCGATCCCTGCTTTGTGCAGATTCACCCGACGTGTATCCCCATCACCGGCGACCACCAGTCCAAACTGACACTGATGTCGGAATCCCTACGAAATGACGGGCGTATCTGGGTTCCGAAAAAGGCCGGTGACAAGCGTTCGCCGAACGAGATCCCCGAGGACGAGCGCGACTACTATCTCGAACGCAAGTACCCCAGCTATGGGAATCTCGCGCCGCGTGACATTTCCTCCCGCAGTGCCAAGGAAGTCTGCGATGAGGGACGGGGTGTGGGCGAAACCGGGCGCGGTGTGTATCTGGATTTTGCCGAGTCGATCGCGCGTCTCGGTGTCGAGACGATCAAGGAACGGTACGGGAACCTGTTTGACATGTACTACAAGATCACGGCTGAGGATGGGTACAAGATCCCGATGCGAATTTACCCGGCGATCCATTACACAATGGGCGGGCTATGGGTCGACTATAACCTGATGAGCAATATCCCAGGGCTGCATGTGATCGGGGAGGCCAACTTCTCGGATCACGGCGCCAACCGGCTGGGGGCCAGCGCGCTCATGCAGGGTCTTGCCGACGGCTACTTCATTCTCCCCTACACGATGGGCCACTGGCTGGCGACTGCGAAACTCCCGAAGGTGTCAACCGACAGGCGCGAATTTAAGGAAGCAGAGGCCGAGGTGGCCAACCGCATGAAAAGGCTCCTGTCCATCAAGGGGAAACGGACGGTCACGTCCTTCCATCGTGAGCTCGGCAGGATCATGTGGGAATACTGCGGGATGGGGCGCAATGATGCAGGGCTGAAGAAGGCGCTGGAGATGATCCCGCCACTACGTGAAGAGTTCTGGAAGAATGTGATTGTTCCCGGCGAGGGCGAAGAACTGAACATCTCGCTGGAGAAGGCGGGCCGCGTGGCCGATTATTTTGAGTTCGCCGAGTTGCTGTGTTATGACGCGCTGGACCGGAGCGAGTCATGCGGGTCGCATTTCCGTGAAGAAAGCCAGACCCCGGACGGGGAGGCCAAACGCGACGATGAGCATTTCTGTTATGTGAGCGCCTGGGAATTCACCGGCGTGGGCAAGCGCCCGAATCTGCACAAAGAACCTCTCGAGTTCGAAACCGTGCAATTGGGACAGAGGAGTTACAAGTAATGAATCTGACACTTCATGTCTGGCGTCAGAAGAACGCCCAAGCCAGGGGACGGATGGTCACGTATCCGGCGCGGGACATCAGCCCCAACATGTCGTTCCTGGAAATGCTGGACGTTGTGAATGAAGGATTGATCCTCCAGGGGGAAGATCCAATCGCCTTTGATCATGATTGCCGCGAGGGAATCTGCGGGATGTGTTCGCTGGTGATCAACGGGATTGCCCACGGTCCGGAGCGGGGAACCACTGTCTGCCAGTTGCACATGCGGCATTTCAAGGACGGCCAGGAGATCACGATTGAACCGTGGCGGGCGAAGCCGTTTCCGGTGTTGCGTGATCTTATCATCGACCGGACCGCGCTCGACCGGATCATGCAAGCGGGCGGCTTCACATCGGTCAACGTCGGCGGCGCACCCGATGCGAATGCGCTCCCCATTGCCAAGGAGCACGCGGAGTTGGCGATGGACGCTGCGGCGTGTATCGGCTGCGGCGCCTGTGTGGCGTCGTGCAAGAATGCCTCGGCGATGCTGTTCATGTCTGCGAAGATCGCCCAATTCGCCCACCTGCCGCAGGGGCAGCCGGAGCGGATGGAGCGTGTGCGCAAGATGGTGGCTGCCATGGACGCGGAGGGGTTCGGCAACTGCACGAACCAGTACGAGTGCGAGGCGGTCTGCCCCAAGGAGATCAGCGTACGCTTCATCGCGGAAATGAACCGGGATTATTGGCGGGCGTGGCTGTAGGCCCCGCAATGCAGGGATGATTATGCAGGGGCACGGGTTTCCGTGCCCCTTTGTTTTTGGGGTTTTGACATACCCAATCAAGGTTGCACGCCGTAACGTGGCGACCTTTCTTATGGAAGGCCCCGCGAGGGCGTGTCAAGGAGGCCGGACAGGAGTGTCCGGCCTACCGGGATGGAGTCCGCTGGCCGGACTCCCCACACACGGTGACGCAATGAACTTCAAGACTCTCGAATGGCGTGATCATTCCCTCCACCTTCTCGATCAGCGGGCTCTCCCCTCTCGTGTCTCGACGATAGTCTGCCGCTCGGTCGCCGAAGTCGCCGAGGGCATCCGCAACCTGACGGTGCGCGGTGCGCCGGCGATTGGAGTCGCAGCCGCCTACGGGATGGTGCTGGCTTTGGGCGATGCAGCGTCTGCCGGTGGGGATGCTCCTTCTGGTCTGGCGCGGGCGGCTGAGATTCTCAAGTCGGCTCGGCCAACTGCTGTTAATCTCGCGTGGGCCATTGATCGGATGTTGCGAGTGGCAGGAGAATCGGCGCGACTTGAGAGTCGGGGGTTGCGCGACATTCTCGAACGAGAGGCGGTCGCCATTCACGAAGAGGACGCCGCCATGTGCCGCAAGATCGGCGAACATGGCGCGGCGCTTCTGGCCGATGGTATGACAGTGCTCACCCACTGCAACGCCGGCGCGCTGGCGACGGCCGGGATCGGCACGGCTCTGGGGATCGTCTACACTGCCAGGGATCAAGGGAAGAGCCTGCACGTGTTTGTCGATGAAACCCGCCCCGTCCTGCAAGGCGCACGTCTGACGATGTGGGAGCTGATGCAAGAAGGGATCGATGCCACGCTGATCACCGACAACACAGCGGCGAGCCTCTTTGGCGCCGAAAAGATCGACGCCGTGATTGTGGGCGCGGATCGCATCGCGCGCAATGGCGACGTGGCCAACAAAATTGGAACGTACAACTTGGCGGTACTAGCGGCGCATCATGGGGTGCCGTTCTATGTTGCGGCACCGCAGTCGACGTTTGACGCGGGCATCGCCACCGGCGCTGAGATCCCGATCGAGGAGCGGTCCCCCACGGAGGTTACCGAGATCGGAGGGCAGCGTCTTGCGCCCGCCGGGTGCAAAGTCTTCTCGCCGGCGTTTGATGTGACACCGTGGGGGTTGATTACGGCGATTATCTCCGATGCGGGAATCAGTCATGGGGGACGATCATCGCGGCAATCGCATGTACCTCAGTAATGGGGGCCACGCAACTTCGCGACCGCCCGGCCGAGAGCAAGTCCCCCTTCTGCACGGGAAGTCGCTCCAACTGACGGCTGCGTGGGCGGTTAGCCCGGCGGCAAGACGGGCAGCGAGAGCCCCGCCGTGTAACCTAAAGCGAGGACGCTCTCGGAAAGGCCATGTGAGGCAGAATGAAGTGCAGCGGCAGCGGTGCCAGGGACATGGAAGACCAAGCCGAAGATTCCACGTCGTGCGGGGAATTGGGTGGCACGGCGACACACCCGTCTTGTGGCTCCCCAAAGGCCACGGGGGAACCCAGCGACATCCCACGGTGAGAGGCGGATACTCACTGCTTGGCCAGGCATCCGTAAATCCCGGTCGGATAGATGCTGAAGTTGTCCGGAAAAGACCCGGTCGTGTCGCTGTCGAGGATGTGCTGCAGGACAAGGTACGCCTCATAGACGTTGTAGATCCTGCCGAACCCTGGATACTCCCGGATCACGGGCAGCGTGTAGTCCGCGTAAACACGTTGCGTGTACTCGCTTGTGAGGAGACGGCGGGAGTCACTGGGAGGGCCACCCCGGGCGATGTCGAACACCGGGACGCCTCCTTTGTGGCCGAAGCTCCTCTGGTTGAGTTCCCAAATGGCATCCCACTCGGCACGGACACTTGCCGTGTCATCAATCGAGTGGTAGCCGAACATACACTCGATGTTCCACGGATCGAGGACAGTGTAGGTAATGTCCAAGACGATCGTGGTATCGCCCGGCCTCAGCTGGACGTTATGAATGGTATCGGGGGGATAGGTGTACCCGGTCTCGACCACGATCTTGTGAGAGCCCGCGCTCAGGTAGATGTCGTATTCGGACGCCGTGTCGGTCTCGACAGCACTTGTGAAGCCATTGTCCCGGATGAAAGTGACGGTGGCCGACTCCCCAGTATTCACGCTGAAACGCAGTTGTTCCGGATCACGGGGATTATTAAACCAGTCACCAACGCTACACCTCCAAGCGCGCACCGTGCCGTGGATATGCACCGAATCGGTAATCGGCTGGTTGATGTAGTTCTTCTCTGAGCAATTGCTCAGACAGACTGTGGCCAGCAGGGAAACCGCAGCCGTCGCGCCAAACCTTGCTAATTTCACGTTCCACCTCCCCGGGAGGATTTCAAAGCTGCGCGGCCCATTCAGTGCAGCTTCTCCCCCCAACCCACTACCCCCGGAAACTCAGTTTATTCCATGCGTGTGGCCGCGATCTTCGGGCCGAGCGGCCCTGACCCCCGGGGCTTGTTGAAAAACCTCTATCAATAAAGACGACGGTCTGATTGCACGGATGCCACGGACAAGGAAGACCGAGCGGCTTTCTTGCTCGGTCTTCCTTGTCCGTGTCTTTCTTCGGAAGGTGAGAAAAAGACACGGACAAGCACCCGCCGCGGCGGGTGTCCGGGTCACCAGACTCATGTCCTTCAGTGGGGCGGACACTCTTGTCCGCCCATCACAACGGTGCAACTGATCGCAGGGATCTTCGACCGTGCCCACTGCTTTTCGCTGGCGAGTGGCCGCCTGTTGTCCGCATTCAGCGGCGTGGGGCGAGATTGAGGATCTGCCGGCGTTTCAGGTAGTATCCGATACCGGCGGTGAGATACAGGGCCATCGCGGGCCAGAGTAGGAGCCGGGCATGGGGCTGCCAGTTGAAAACGTAGAGCACCAGGGTGACACCCCACATTAGGGCCGCGTAGCGTCCCAGGTTCATCGACACCGGCACGCTGCCCACGCGCTTGTAGGCGACCCACCCGGCCAGAACAAGCACGAGATCGCGCGCGAACGCGACAATCAACGCCAACAGCGGGAAGTCGCGGTGGACTACGCAGAAGATGCCGATCACCGCGACGACGATCTTGTCACCGACGGGATCAAGCACTTTCCCCCAATCGCTGACCTGATGGAACCGGCGTGCCAGGTACCCGTCCAAGGCGTCCGAGGCGATGCCATAGATCATCAGGCCTGCTCCCCACCACCACAGTACGACGTCCGATGAAGCCATCAGGACCCACCACACCGGGAGAAGCCCAACTCGTGACAGCGAGAGGATGTTGGGAATGGTCCAGAAGCGCCCCGCCACGTAGATCGACATGCCCCGAATATCCGGCGGGCCGAGGGCGGCGTCAAGGGCGCTGAAACCGGACATCTCCCTGATCATTTGAAGAGGAAGAGGACCGTATCGGCCGGTGACACCAAGCAGGTCGAGGCCGCCCTGGCCATCATTCTTCCATTAACCTTATAGAGCCAGTTGCCGCCATCGCCGTTGCTTCGGGCACCAATCCCGGCGATGAGGCTGCCGAAGGGGTAGTTGTTCACCTCAAGTTTCACTTTCGCCGAATCGCAAACGAGACGCAGCCAGTCAAGCACCAGGACTGATTCAGGCCCCACCGGCGAAAACGTGTCAGCGGAATCAGGTGCGTACGAAACGATCAACGCCCCGCTCTCGGTCAGGCCGTCTCCGATCGGAGGGCGCGAGGACCGCTGATCGGCGGATCGGCAGGAGACGGCCAGCAGAGCCAGGAGCAAGACACTCGGCAAGAGGGGCCGATTTTGCCTCACTGCGCACACCCCCAGTACAGATCATCGGCTCCGCTGAAGGCGGCACCGATGATGGCGATGATGTCAAAGACATCGACGACACAGTCGGCATTCACATCCGCCGAATTGGGACGTTCAGGTGGCGGCGCACCACTGAACGCCACCTCGATTACCGCGATGAGGTCGAATACATCGAGCGACCCATCCTCATTGAGATCACCCGGATTGCGGTTCGTGATCGAGACCGCCGATTGTGGGCCATCCCCAACCTGCCAGCCACGCGCGATGGTGCCATCGGCTCGGTGCTCGATGACCGAATCGGCGTCGAAGCAGAACGCATACACGCCGCCTTCCAGACGCGGCAGCACAGCGGTGACGCCGCGCGCCGAACGCCAGGGATTTGTCACGTTATTCAGGACCGCATGTGTCAACGAATTGTATCTGAAGATCTGCCCGAAGTCGGTCCAGCCACCGGCGGCAAGGTAGGCGATGCCATCCTCCGCGATTGCGAGGTCACCGGGAGCGCCTCCGAGCGGAAGCGAATCGACGACTGCCTGGGTCTGGGGACTAAGCACATAAACGATCCCGGTCCGGTCGGCGTAATTGCCGGTGCAGACGACATGGACGAGTCCATCCGAAGAGGGCGCCAATGCCTGTGGGTTGGTGCCGACCGGGATGGTCGCGACTACGGTGCGTGTCACTGGATTGACAGCGCTGACAGTGCCGGGGCCGAATGTGTAGGAACCGAAATCGAAGCCACTGTTCGCGACCCAGATTTTGCCAGCCGCGACAATGAGTCCCTCGGGACTTGTCCCGACCTGAACCCGGCCCAAGATCTTCCCAGTCGCGTAGTTTACCAGTGCCACGTCGTTGGCTAATAGCAATGAGACGGCACAGAGCGTGTCGTTCACTGCGACGACGTCCCATGGGTTGTCTCCATCGGGGAACTTGACGGTTCGGAGGGTGTCGAGGGCGCCCGGGTCGATCACCCACAGGTCATCCGAGATGGAGTTTACAATGAGGAGAACCGATGGGGCGGTCCGAATGCGGTTGGGCACGAGGCCCAGGGTCAGGACGTTGGTTGCCACGGAGCCAGCGGCCCGGTCAACTAATGTGAGCGTCTCGGAGAGGTTGTTGATCACCAGCAGGCGATCCTGGTCGGTGATTCCTTGCGAAAGTACCGGACTGATTAAGATGATCCCGATGACCATCAGCAGCAGGCGCGCAGCAGACCGGAGGCGAATGGCATACATCGAATAGCTCCTTTCACAGGCTGAATATTGTTTCAACAAACCAGGAACGTCCCGGTGACGGAAATCGCTCCAGAAGATCGACGCGTTCGTTCGTAATATTCTCAACACGGATACCCAGTTGCACTGCGGGGCCGGCCCGATGAAGGCGGACACGCGCGAATCCATCGAATAGCCGGTATGGCGGGAGGCGCTTACCGCCGGTGTTGTCGCGCCGCAATTCACGGGAGGAAACCCAGCGGCCCGACAGCCGTCCGCTGAAGCGACCGATAGCGCCATCGGCGGACAAGTCATGCGTGTGCCGCGGAGACATCACCAGCACCATGCCGTCATGATTGAGTTCGCCGCTTTGGTCGTATGCCCCGTTGAAGACGTGCGTGTAAGCAAGTGCCAGCTGATTGCGGAACAACGCAAGAGACAATTGATCTTCCCGTCCCACGATGAATGCCCGGGCGACGTTCTTTGGTTTGTACTTGCCCGTGAAATCGCGTTCCCATGAAATAATGTCTCTGACACGCCGCTCGAAGTACCGGCTCTCCAGAGAAAGACCGGCGTGCCGGAACCCGGCGGCCGCGTCCCATTCTGAAGCGCGCTCAGGCCGCAGATCGGGATTCCCAACCGCAAAGGCGTCGGCCTTCCAGAAGAGAGAAGTCAGAGTCGGACGACGGAAAGAACGTCCCCATCCAACCCGGCTGTGGAATCCACCCAGATTCCAGCATCCGAGATCGATTCGCGGTGAGTAGACCGGCGCGAACCGGTTGTCGCCATCGACGGCGGCGGTGAGCGCCATCGAGACGATCAAACGGCGGATGTCAGCGTTCTTCCTCGCCGCGAGACGCAATGAGAACTCGGGCCGGTCGCGGACGCCGAAGGACTGCTGTGGACGCTGGTGGTCTTTCCCTTCCAAACGTCGCGAGCGTACTTCGATCTCGGCCTGGCCGCTGGCATCTGGCCCTGTCAATCCACCGTTGAGACGCACGCCAAAGAATCTTTCCAGCGATTCCGTGTCATTCTTGACCGGTTTGGTGGAACGAAGCCGGTCATCACCAGTTTCAAACCAGGCCGCCGTGCTCGCAGATATGGACGAATGTCGCAGCCAATCCCAGGAGAATTGTGCTCGCTGCCGTGCGTTCCGATTGGTGGCTCCGGGCGAAAGCTGTTCCAAGGCGCCGGGCGCGCCAACCCTGGAGTTGTAGATGAAGCCAGAGGCACGCAACGTGGTGTTGCCAACTGGCGCAAGACCCAGAAAACCACGCCATGCATTGATCCCGACGCCATTCCGGACGGCGGTCGTGTCGCCATCGGGGTAGGTGAACCGATTGCTGCGCCCGCTGGTTTCGACGACCAGTTCGGCGGTGTGCGTCCAGAGCTTGCGCTCTGCATTCAGTGTTCCTCTGTACGTGCCGAAGGAGCCTCCCGAGAACCCAGCGGTATAATGGCTGGCCGGTGCGTTTCCGTGTGTACGCAGATTGACCGTGCCGCCGATGGCGGCGTCGCCGGAGCCAGCGGATTGAGAGCCGGGTGATACTTCGATGACTCCGACGGCCGCCAGCGGGATCATATCCAAATTCACCTGGCCATCAGACCCGGTCGCAAGAGGAAGACCATCGAGCAAGACGGCAACGCGCTCGGGCGAGGCGCCGCCGACAGAGACACGAGTTCCGCCCGGGGATTCGCTGGTCCCATAGACCCTCACACCCGGGATGGCCGCGAGCGCATCGGCGAGCGTGCGGTGGCCGGCCTGCTGTATCTGTTCGCGGCTATAGCGCCTGGTACCCGCGCAGGCTTCAGTCCGGTCCAAGTTCCCTTCCACCGTCGAAGATGATAGAACGATTGGTTCCGGGGTCAGAGAGATCCGGATGTGACGTTCGAAACCTTCGATCACCTCGACAACCGGCGTGACGACCGGCCGGTAGCCGTAGCGATCCACCTGCAATGACCAGACACCGATGGGGACCGAGACGACTTCGAATGCACCGGATGGCCCCGTCCGTGACCAAAAGGTGGTCCCCACAACTCGGACGAGAGCGTCCTGGACCGGGGTGCCACTGACGGAGTCGAAGACGGTGCCTTTGAGGGATCGTTCGGACTCGGCTCGGGCCGTGGCAGAAAGCGCAACGGCCAGACTTATCGTGAGAACGAGGGCGATCGAAAGGGACCAAGGCCGTTGGGGCAATGGTCCAGCAAACCGGGGTTGGCGGATTTCAAAAAGCAACATGGCCGATCCCTCCGATCGTGCGCCGTCGGAACACCGGACTCAATGCATTGCTGGGGAGATTGGCCCGCGAAGGCCGGAACGAAAAAACCCGGCCAGGCGGTGACCGGGTGGAGATTCATGGCCCGCCGGGCGACATGCCGGGCCAGCCCTGAGACCTAATCCCCGATCCTTCCCGCGAAGGCATCGACGGGAGCCGCGCCGAAGTCCAGCAACGGAATCCCGGTATCCGGGGCGTCCGGCCCGGTTTCTGGCTTTACGGCTTCAAACCTCTGGCAACGCCTTCCGGGGGAAATGGTCCCCGTGACTTTGCGAACGGCTCACAGAACCGTCCGCCTGTCGCCATCGTAGCCGCTGACAGCAGCGGGGCTGCGGCGGACTTGCACCGCCTTCCCGGTCGATCGCAATGATCGCCGGACGCGGAGCCAAATCTGAGGTGATATGGACTCTCTGTCAAGAGATTATGCACCTCAATCTTGCGGGGCGACGCAGATAGGCCGGACCCGCCACGGCGGGCCGAGGCGGGTCCGGCCCTTTTCGTCACTCCCGGATCGAGGATCTCGTGCCCCGCAGGGGGCAGGTCGCCTCAGCCCACGCGCCAGAGCATGCGGCTATTGTGACCACTCCGCAGGACATTGTTTCCCATCGGTCTCAATGTCCGACCCACGGCTCCGCGCCAATCCGATTTGGGTTGCTCTGGATGTCTGCAGACGCTAACTTAGGGTTTTGAATCCCGATTCGGTAGCTTGACGCCTATGCCCTCCCCGAAGCGAAAACGCCCTGCTAGCCCGGCACCCAAAGCGGGCGTGGTGGTGTTCAGCGATGTGGATGGTACGCTCCTGGATTTTCACACCTATTCCGCCAAATCGGCGGCAGCCGCATTGCGCGAACTTAAACGCCTGAACGTCCCCCTTGTGCTCGTTTCATCGAAAACGAAGGCCGAGTTGGAGGAGCTCCGAAAAGTCCTCGGAATCGACACACCCTTCATATCGGAGAACGGCGGTGCGATTTTCTGGCCGAAGGCCTCAACCCCGGTCAAACCGAATGGCGCCAAATTGATCGATTCTTACTGGGTTCGTGAGATGGGGACTCCGTATGCGACGATCCGTAAGGCCCTGGTCGCTTTCCGTGAGAGCAATGGTGTGAAGTGTGAGGGATTCGGCGACTGGTCCTGCGAGGTCGTTGCGACGCTGTCGGGAATTCCTCAGCCGTTTGCGAAATTGGCCAAGCAGCGTGAATACGACGAGCCGTTTATGTTCGACCCGGTTCCGTCCAAGGATGTGCTTGACCGGCACCTCAAGAAGCTGGCGACAGGGGGCCTTACGGTCACCCAGGGCGGACGCTTTTTCCATCTCGGCGGCCCGTCGGACAAAGGACGGGCAGTGCGCGAGTTGATCGACTGGTTTGTGGCGAATGCACCGGTCAAGCCCCGCACGCTCGCGATCGGAGACAGTCCGACAGACTGGCCGATGATGGCCGCCTGCGACATCGGAGTTGCTGTCAAACAGCCAGACGGCCGGTACCATCCGGCACTACGCGACCACAAGGGGATTCGGCTAGCCGGCGCACCCGGGCCTGAAGGCTTCAACCGCATGATCCTGCGCCTGCTCAAGCAATTGCTGTAGAATCGGTTCCACGACCCTGCGAGTTGCTGCTGCCACAGCTCGTGGGGAGTGTTGAAAAAAACCTGCCTCCATGCAGGATGCCACGAACAAGCAGGTTCCGGGTTTTGGGGGAACCTGCTTGTCCGTGTGGTCCTCTCCCAAGCAGAAGAAAGACACGGACAAGGAGGACCAAGCCAAAAAGCCGCTTGGTCCTCCTTGTCCGTGGCACCCGTGCATTCGACCCCTCATTCTGCTCCCCCCTGCATTAGTTGACACTTCGTGCCGTCCGATTGGAATAGTCGCTTTTCTCGCGTGTACTCATCTGTGGCAGTCGGGGCGTTGCTCAAGTCCCGGATAGGAACAGCAAGTCTTGATCGCCCGGAAAAGCTGGTCACGGCGAATGGGGGCCTCCAAGAAGGCTCCGTTGGGAGAGACAACCCGCGGGGCGGGCGGTCCCGGTGCAATCCATAAGCGGCCGAATCGGACCGAATGTCGATAGTCTTGATCTCGACTCGCCAATGTCGTTGCGCGATGGCGAGAAGGTTATCCACACGGTCGCAGAGAGGACAGTCGGATTTCATGTACAAGGTGCAGGTACGGGCGGGCGATGGCCGAGGGAACATTTGTCTGGTCTGCGCGTATAGATTTTTGGGACCGATCAGATTTCTCGGGGAGTGAGCCCCACCGATAAAATCTATTGACTTGGCTCGGGGTTCAGGTGTGATTTGCGATCTGTAACGCTGCTGTGCCTCTGGCTCTTGCAACGTTGTGGCAACATCAAAGAGGATTCCTGATGCAGCTTTCCAGCATCAAGAGCGCGAGATGGAGTTAAGATGAGTAATGCAGTGGCAGGGCGTACGCCCAAGGCGCGAGCGAGCAAGCCCGAGATTCAGATTGAGCAGTTGCGGGCGGATGATCTTCTGGCCGCGGGCCGGTTGCTGTGGAAGACCGCCGATGAGATCCGCAAGAGCGCAGGACTGGAGCCATATGGGATTAAGCTCCGCGCCGCTCCTCCCCTACTCAGCCACATTTACAGCCAGGATCCGGACCTTTCGTGGGGTGCCTATGTCGGAAACGAACTGGTCGGATTCTCCACGACCCATATGCGGGACCGGCAATGGCATGTGGCGTATCTATTCGTTGATCCGGAGTATCAGAATCGCGGGCTTGGAACCAAGCTCCTGAAGACCGGGATCGATGAGGCGACGCGACGCGAAGCCTACTTCATGTCGCAGTGCACCTTCTCTTACAACATCAAGGCGATCGGCCTGTACACGAAGCTGGGGATGTTCCCGCGCAAGAATCTGATGTTGATGGAAGGACCTCCCGCGTCGGACGTCGCGTGGCCCGAACTCACCAGTGCAATTGAAGGCCACCTGATTGGCTCGACGGCTCTGCTGAGCGATCTGAATCGGATGGACCGGGAGGTCCGTGGTATCAATCGCGCGGTCGATCACTGCTACTGGCTGGCCGATGACGATCACGAGGGCCATGTCTTCTATCACCAGGGGAATCTGATTGGGTATGCATACGTTACAAAGCAGGGGTTCATCGGTCCGATACTGACCGTGCGTGATTCATTCCTCCCCGAGATTGTCCTGTATTGCCTGCGTCTTCTGGCGCAGCGGCCCAGCACTGTCCCGAAAATCTGGCTCAACGGCAAGAACTTCACGACGCTCCAATTGATCTTGAAGCATGAGTTCAAGATCAAGGAGATCGCGCTTTTGATGACAAACCGGATGTTCTGCGACGTGCGGCGGTATGTGCCGGCGTCGCTGGCGGTGTTTTGAGGCGGGGACGAAGGGGCAAGGCAAGAACACAGGTATTGAGTCGCCCCGTCTGGTTTCAGGCGGGGTTTTTTCTTTGTAGGGGAGCGCTGAGGGCATTGGTCTTCGGTCCAGCAGCACAGGCGAGGGCGCCTGCGCCACATCTTTCCTAGACTGATGCTTCTTCCTATGGGCTACGGGCGGGACACCCTTGCCACCGTGGGGGAGTGTCGCTGAGCGCGAAAACTGGTTTCTGCGTCTGCCGTAATTGCGTAGTTTTCACTTGAGGTCAAGGTCATGCCGAATTTGCGTGTGCTGATTGTCGATGATGAGAAGTCCCAGCGCGAGTTGCTCGGCGGGGCTTTGCGGAAGCAGGGGTACACGGTAGTCGAAGCAGGATCGGCCGACGAGGCGGTGGCTGCGGCCGACAAGCGCTTCTTCGAGATTGCGCTCTTGGATATCAAGATGCCTGGCCGGTCCGGGCTTGAGCTTCTGGCGGAACTGAAGGCGGTGAATCCCGATTTGCAGGCGATCATGGTATCCGCACACGGCACATTCGAGACCGGGCTGGAGGCGATGAAGAAGGGGGCGTTCGATTTCTTGAAGAAGCCGATCGATCTCCCGCAGCTCCTGTCGGTCCTCGGGCGCGCGGGCGAGCGCCACTGGCTTCTGGCGGAGAATCGTTACCTTCGCGAGAAACTGGAAGCGCCCTTTCTGGATGAATCGCCGGTCATCCTCTCCCCCGCTATGAAAGAGGTCTTTTCCGTGGTGGCACGGGCGGCCGATTCGGATGCCACCGTGCTGGTGCGGGGCGAGTCGGGCACCGGCAAGGAGCTGGTCGCGCGGGCGCTGCATCGCGCGTCCCGGCGGGCCGACAAGAGTTTCATCGCAGTGAATTGCGCCGCTCTGCCGGAGACGCTTTTGGAAGCCGAGCTTTTCGGTGCCGAGAAGGGCGCCTACACTGGCGCCGTTGCGCGTCGCATCGGGCGCTTTGAGCTGGCCTCGGGCGGGACTCTGCTTTTGGACGAGATTGGCGACGTGCCCGCCACCGTTCAGGCGAAGCTGCTGCGCGTGCTGGAGCAGAAGAGTTTCGAGCGACTTGGCGGTACCGAGACGATCAAGAGCGACTGCCGTTTGGTGGCGGCCACGAATCAGAATCTGGAGGAGATGGTCAAGCAGGGGAAGTTTCGCGAGGATTTGTATTACCGGCTTAATGTGATTCAGATCGTGATTCCGCCCTTGCGTGAGCGACCCGATGACATCCTCCCGCTCATCGACTCATGCATCAAGCGATTCAATCGCGGACGACGCAACCCGGTGGCGGGGATCACCGCGACCGCGAAAGACGCACTTCTCTCCTACCGCTGGCCGGGTAACGTGCGTGAACTGATCAACGCGGTCGAGCGCGCGTGTGTGCTGGCACGCGGCGACGTTCTGGACGTCCAGGATTTTCCTCTGAGTTCGGCCAACAAGACCGGAGAGGGTACCCCCGGCACGTCTGTCGATTTGCCAACTCTCCCTCTCGCCGAAGTCGAGAAGCGTCACATCCTGCGGGCTCTTCAGTACCACGACTGGGCTCTCGCCCAGACTGCGGAATCGCTGGGGATTCACCGGAACACGCTGCGGCTGAAGATGAAAGAGTACGGGATTGAGCAGGGGGCGGCGTAGCGGGACGGTCCGTGAGACCGCGAGGGGAGGGCGAGGCTCCTGCCGAGCCTTTTTCTCTCTGGTGGAGAGAGGCTCGGCAGGAGCCTCGCCCTCCCGAAATCCGCGTTTGATTGAAGATTAGAGCAGGTCGCGACATGACCAGGACCGTTGACGGATACAAGGCCGCGAACCACGCGCTGTGGGATGAGTGGACAAGCATCCACGTGCGGTCGGAGTTTTATGACGTTGACGGGTTCAAGAGGGGCAACATCAAGTTGCATTCGCTTGAGCGGGAGGAAGTGGGGGAAGTGGCGGGGAAGTCGCTTCTGCATCTGCAATGCCATTTCGGGTTGGGCACTCTCTCCTGGGCACGATTGGGAGCAACAGTCACGGGTGCGGACTTCTCGGCCAAGTCGATCGAGCAAGCACGGGCGCTTGCGGCGGAAGTGAAGATTCCGGCGCGGTTCGTCTGCTCCGAGATCGAGAATCTTCCAGAGGTGCTGTCTGGGCAGTTCGACATCGTCTTCACGTCGTACGGAGTTCTTCCATGGCTGCCCGATCTGAACAGGTGGGCGAGTGTGATTGCCCATTTTCTCAAGCCGGGCGGGTTTTTCTATATCGCAGAGTCCCACCCGATCTCTTACATCTTCGACGATGCACAGGGCACGTCGAACCTGGTGATAAAATACCCGTATTTCGGAGATGGCGGTCCGCTCGAGTGGAAAGTCCAGGGTTCGTACGCCGACCGGAGCGCGTGCGTCGCGCAACCGGTCTCGTACGAGTGGATCCACACGATGGCCGATATCATCAACGCGCTGCTCGGCGCCGGTCTGCGGATCGAGTTTCTCCACGAGTTCCCGTACACAGCCTGGCAACAACTTCCGTTTATGGTCGAGGGCAGCGATGGGTACTGGCGGCTGCCAGACCGAGAGGCGTCGCTGCCACTGCTGTTTTCGATTAGGGCGAGGAAGGGATAATAGACGCGTTCTGCCTGCCGCAATGCGGTCCCGCGGGCGGTGTCCGAACTGCGCCATTTCCAAGACAGGGGCATGGATGTCTCGCTGTCGGGAATGAACGCGATCCTGCGCTTCACCATCGTTGAATCAACGAAGGAACCCGTGCCCCAAAAACGGGCGCGCGTGACGGCCGAGGGTGTCCCCCTGCTGCCAACCAACCTCATAATGAACTTCATCAAACGCCCGTAACACACTGATACAGTGCGACATATGGGCGCGCCCGAATACGTCTTCACGCCCATGTCGACGACTCGGCACGTCTCGTGCTTTGTAGCCCCTCGGAGAGAATACGAGGAGGCTGAGCATGAGCAGGAGACATCTGATAACGATACTGGTCGGCGTGGCAGTGGGCCTGACTCTGACGGGGTGCGAAGTTACGAGGACCGTGTACATCTCGCCTCCGGATACTACGCCGCCGACCGTGCCGCGCGGGGTGTCGAGTGTCACCGGGGACCATGAGGTCACGGTTCTTTGGTTTGAGAGCAGCGAGCCGGATTTGGCGGGGTACGGCGTTTATCGGTCGAACTCAGCGGACGGTGCGTATACGCGGATCGCCGAGATCACGGGCAAGGGCGAGTATGTAGATCGCAATGTGATGAACGGTGTCACCTACTATTATGCAGTTGATGCGTTCGACGATGCCGGGAACGAGAGCGAGTTGTCGCCGGAGGACGTTTTCGATACGCCGCGTCCGGCGGGATACGATGTGCTGCTTTATGCCCGCAGCAGCCAGCCGAGTCTGGCGGGTTTTGATTTCTCCCGGGGGAGACGGGTTGCGGCTGGCGATCCGGACGCGGATATCGAGATCAGCTATGATGTGTCCGACAACGCTCTGTTTGTCGATGCCGCCAATGTTGACGTTGATATCCAGGATTTTGGATACGCCAAGGATCTCGACGCTCTCGATTGGGCACCGGACAACGGATGGTCGAAGGTCGGCTGGTGCGAACTGATTGCGGGACATGCGTACGCGGTGTGGACGGCTGACGACCATTACGCCAAGTTCCGTGTCACATCGAAGAACGGAATGTCGGTACTGGTTGATTGGGCCTACCAAGTCGCGGTGGGGAATCCGGAGTTGAAGCCGGTGGCAGTACTGGACAGTGCGGGGACGTCCCCGGTGAAACGTTGAACGGGTTGCGCGTAGAGGCCGGGCACGGCAAGCCGTTCCCCTACAGCCGCCATGTGGATGGCAACAGACGTAGAGTGGAGGTACGAGCCATGAGAACGAAACGAATACACAGGATCGCGGGGGCGCTGGCGGGCATGGCGATGATGCTCGGCATGACGGCGCCTGCACGAGGGGATGTTCAAGTCGGCGCTCGGATTCAGATTCATCCGGGGCCGGTCGACGATCTGCAGATCTGGGTCTGGCCGGACCGTGGCGAAGGGGCAACCTACGCGATCGGCGACCCGATCTCGATGAATGTCGAGGTCAACCGGGATTGCTTTCTGATTCTCTACAACATTGACACGCGCGGCAACCTGCGAATCCTCTTCCCTTACGATCCATGGGAGGACAACTTTGTTTCGGCTGGTGATGTGATCCGTTTCCCGCGTCCCCAGGATGGGTACGACTGGACGGTCGATGGTCCCTCGGGGACGGAATATGTCCAGGCGATTGCCACGGAGTTTCCGGTCAACCCGCCGGACTGGCCGGTATACATGCGTTCAGTCAACCACGGCGGGGCGGTCTGCCCTGATGCCGAGTTGCGGGACTTCCGCGCCGGGGACAACCGTCTGGATTATATCCGCGTGGTCAACCGCAAGATCGCGGGACGATTCTGGGATTGGTGCGCTACCGATCTGGCGACGTTCTATGTCCACCCGCGGTACTACCGGCATGTGAGTTTCGATGACGACCCGTGGCCGGATGAGTTCTACGGCGAGGTCTACATCCACTGGCCGGCCGGCGGGAAGATTTTCATCGATAACGTGTTCATTGGCTTCGCGCCGCTGTGGGTGCCGCGCCGTTACTACGGCCACCATGTGATCACCTGTTACGAGGGAGTGCGCCTGATCCGGCGGCACGCATTCGAGTTCCACCCCAAGCGCGACTTCCGGTATCGCATTGGTGGTCTTGACAACGACGACGTCCGCGAGCATGGGTATGTCAAGCAGGGGCGACGTGATGGCGTTGAGCGGTTCGGAGAGAATCTGGAACGCTACAAAGCCAAGGGAGACGGATACCGCCGCAATCCCGCGAAGGAACGGGCCGACGACCGCAGCGAAGGACGCATTGAGCAATTCAAGGAACAACGCAGCGGCGAGCAGACGGTGGAACCGCAAGCGCGCGCGGATGAGTCGCGGCAGCTACGACGGAAATCCTCAGGAACCCAGGAGCGGAAGCCAGCGGTTGAGCCGACCGTGGTGAATCGGCGTGATGTGACAAAGAAACCCGTCGGACAGAATGCCATTCCGGAGAGTCGTCCAGAGCAGCCACGCCGTCAGAAAGAAGCCGGACCGGGCTGGTCGCGGGCGGTGACGGGAGCTTTGGCGGGCACGGTAACGGAAGGCAAGAGCAGTGCACGTCACGAAACCCGCGCTGAAGTCAGCAGCAAGAAGGCAGTCGACGGCGATAAGAGCGCGGCTCAATCGAAACCGGGGAAATCGAAGGAACGCGTTGGGAAGTCGAAGCAAGAGCGGTCGGGTGGTTATGGGGATTCGAAGCACGAGAAGAGACGTTAGGGCCGGTATGGAGCCATCCTGCCCGGTGGCCCCGCCAGGAATCCTGTTCCGCAAAGCGGGACTGGATGGATGGTGGGTTCTCCCCGCGACCTGCGACCCCACCATCCGCGTCGTCCCGCTACGCAGGACTCGCTCCTGGTGGGCCACCAATGGAGCGGAAGTTGAGTTGTCAGGTTGAGTCACGAATTATGCTGGCAAAGCGGATGGCCAACTGGTATATGTAGAGATGGAAGGTGACAGGCTTTGACGAGACTCTTGACGATATTCGTAATCGGGGTGGCGGTCGTCGTGTGCGTCGGTGATCTGGCATCGGCTATCGATGTCAAGCCGAGTTCTGATACGAGCCGAACTGCAGTTGCTCCGCACACCAGTCAGCCTCAGGCGAAGTCCTTTCAGACCGCCCCGGTGAAGCCCGAACGGGGCCTGTTGGACAAGCTGAAACGGCAGGTTAGCGAGTCGAAGCGCACAACCGGCCAGCAATACGACAACTACATTGACGCTGACGGCGATGGTGTGGACGACCGTTTGGCCAAGCAAGCGAAAGTCAAGGGACAGAGTGAAAAGGCCAAGCCTGCCGCCGCGGCCCCGGAACAAAGGATGAAATCGAAGAAAGCTGCCAAGCATTCTCCGCCCAAGGAGAAGCCGTAGGTACAGCAGCGCGGCTTCAAGCTTGCCTCAAGACACAGTCTAGCTGGCGGGACTCCGAATCAGTGTGGCGCAGGGCCTCCCCTGCCCGACGCGGTGCTTTAGATCGCCCTTTCAGGGCTGGTGGAATTGGTGGGTTCCTCTTCCCACGGCTTGCGCCGTGGGCTGGATTAGCATGCCCCTTTCAGGGGCCACAGAGCAGATATGTCCTGTCGGCGCGTCTTGACCGTCAGCGTTGCGTGGCCACACAGTAGTGCGCTCCTACAAGCGCCGAATGGAGACAGGTCGCTTCCGGGTTGCTCAATCTGATGCAGGACCCACGGGAGAGGCTTGTGCTTCTCGTCCGGTCGTTGGTCCGCCGGCGCGGACGGTGAGCAGGATTGATGCACCGACCACGAAGAAGATCAGAATGGAGAGGGCCGCCAAACGCAAGTTACCGCCGGTCATAATGGCCACCTCACCGAAGACGAGCGGACCAAGAACGGCGGCACTCTTTCCGCACAGAGAATAGAAGCCGAAGAACTCTCCTTCACGGCCAGCGGGAATCAGGGTCGCCATGAATGCGCGGCTGGCGGCCTGGATGGCCCCAAGCCCGGTCCCGGCGAGCGCGGCCACGATGAAGAATGTCGTCTTGCTCGTGACGAAGTAGACGAGCGTCACGACGACAATCCATTGAGCCAGCATGGTCAGGACGACGAAACGGGGACCCTTGGTGTCGGTGGGACGCGCCCACAAAGCGGCGCCGACCAAGGCCGAGATCTGCACGCACATGTAGACCCAGATCAGATCGGTCATGGCAAAGCCCAAGACCTGCCGCGCGAAGATGGCGGAGAAGAAGATGACGGTGTTGACGCCGTCGTCATAGAGCAGAAATGCCAGAAGGAACCGCCGGAGCGGCTTGATATGGACAATGTCGCGCGCTGTTCGCCAGGTACCCTGCCATCCGGCGCGGGCCGCCGTTCCGATGGAATGAGTCGTCGCTCTATCGGGAGGGAGCCACAGGAAGGCCGGCAGCGAGAATGCCATGAACAGAATCGCCACTACGATAAACGCCGCGCCAAAGTATCCCGCCGAGACAAGCGGCAGCGCGGCAAATAGTCCGACGAATGATCCCGCATACCCGATGGCAAACCCCAAACCGGAGAGGCGTCCCTGGCGATCGGGTGGCGTCAGTTCGGGGAGATAGGCGTTGTAGTAGACGATTGCTCCTTCGAAACCGATGCCGGCTATGACGCTCAGGATGAAGCCGTAAACCACCATTCCGGGCGCCACGGTCGCCAGCAACGCGGTCCCGGCCACGGCAACCACGGTGTAGACGATCAGCAAACGCTTACGCCAGCCGGCCAGATCGGCGATCGCTCCCCCGAAAGGCGAGGTCACGGCCACGAAGAACATCGTGAGCGAGACGACGCGCCCCCACCACAAGGCCCCCTCTCCCCTGGCACCACCTACGATCTCGTTGGCGTAGTAGGCAGCCCAGATGGTGGCTGGGATGACCGCCGCATAGACTGAATTGGCGAAGTCATAGAAACACCAGGAGGCCACCGCCTTTGGATTTGGCCAGTGACGAAAGAGGAAGAGTGGACGGGGTGGACGGGGTGGACTCAGCGGCATGGTGTGTCTCGGTTGCCCTGCGATGCCCGCACGTCGCGGCACATACTCCATCCACCGCGACGGACTTCCCAGCATGACTCGGCTGATGTTCTGCTCACTTCCGCGCGGTCGGCGGCGGGACGGGGACACGCCAGCCATCGGGTGCGGGAATCGTACCGGTGACCATCGCGCGATACCACCGGGCCGCTTCGGTCGTGATTGGGCCTATTGCACCGGTACCGATCACGCGATCTTCGAGCTGGCCAATGGGTCTGATTTCGAGACCGGTCCCGCAAAGGAAGATCTCATCGGCCTCGAACAATTGATCGGGAGCAATCGATTCGACGCTCATGGCGAGGTCGTTGCGCGACTGGAAATGGCGTATGAGCGCATCACGCGTTAGTCCGGCCAGAATGTCGGCCGACTCGGGCGGGGTTACAACCCGCTCACCGAAAACCGCAAAGATATTGGCTCCATATCCCTCGGCTACTTCCCCTGCGGCGGAGAGCATGATTGTCTGATCGAACCCGCGCCGCTTGGACTCATCAATGGCCAAGGCGGAGTTTACATACAACCCGGCGATCTTGGCTCCGGCGGGACAGGACAGGTGCGAAAAACGACGCCATTTGGAGTAAGTCGCTGTCGAGACGGATGGCGGAAGAGGACTGGGTGGCCAAGCATACGTCATGATCGCCAGGTTCTCGCCGGGGTGCAAATGCGCACCGACCTTGGTGGACGAACTGTAGAGCAACGGACGGATGTAGACGTCGCCGTAATTCTCATTGCGTTGCAGCAGTTCGATGGTCAGAGCGGTCAGATCTTCCGCCGTGTGGCGCGGCTGCATCTGCAGCAACGCGGCATTCTTCAAGAAGCGGCGGTAATGATCAAGGGGCCGGAAGATCGCCGAACCGCCGGAGCCACGGTAGGCACGGATGCCTTCGAAAACCGCAATTCCATAATGCAGGGCATGAGTGCCGACAGGCACCAGTGCCTGTGTTTCATCCACAAATCGATCGCCAAAGTATACGATAGCCATGGGCGGGAAAGTATACGGTGGAAGGGCGGTTGTCTAACGCGAAATTGGGGTGGCATGGTTATGGCCGCCACGAGAGGGTCATCTGGACGGACATGCAGATCGTTCCACTCCATTCCTCCCTGCAAGGTGGCCCGCCAGAAGTGCATTCCGCAACGCGGAATGCGCGCATGGCGGGGGTCTTGACGCCTATGCTATGAGACGCCCGGCCCCACCATCCACTTCGTTCGCCTGCGGCGAACTCGCTTCTGGTGGGCCACCAGAGAAATGGGGGATGAACAACTACCCAACGGGGTCGCGCCTCCATTCGCGCAGCAGAGCTTCCAGTTTCTTGTCTGCCGGGTCTTTCAGCGCGGCGACGAGGCGGTCGAGATGACGCCTGAGTTGGTGGGCAGCGCTTGTAACGGCGTTTGCATTGGTGTGCAGGAATCCCGTGACCATGGCTGGGTCCGAGGCCGCGATTCGGGTCAGCGATGCCCAGGAGCGTCCCTTCACGGCGGGAGGAACATTCAGGTCGCGGGACAGGCCCTGCGCGCTGTAGGCGAGCAGATGAGGCAGGCCAATGGTCAGGCCGATGTAATCATCGTGCTCGGCAGCTTGCATTCGAAGCGGCTTGGCGCCAAGGAGCAAGATCAGTTCACGAATCAGCCGGGAGTTGCGGGTGGGCCGATCTGCACAGTAGATGGTTGTGCAACCGTCGAAGAGATTGCCATGGCTCCCGTCCCACCCGGGCCGATGTGATCCGGCCAGGGGGTGCGTGCCAACGAAGTCGAAGGCAGTCCGATGGCACCGGGCGAGTTGAACAACGGGATCTTTGATCGTGCCAGTGTCAGTGACCAGCAAACGCGAGCGGCGGGTGCGGCCGGAAGCCTTCGAGGCCACCAGAGGCAAGAGGTCCAGAATCCGGGGGACATGAACCGCCAGAACGAGGATATCACTCTGTTCCACAATTTCATCGAGCGATACACACCAGCGACAGTAGCGGCGCACGCGTTTCGCGATCGCGGAATCAATGTCAGTTCCAAGAACTGTGATCTGCGGCTGGTACCGGGATAGGCGCTTCACGATTGAGCCGCCGATCTGTCCCAAGCCCACGACGCCCACACTCTTCCCTGCCATGAGATGTGGCGCCGCCGTGGATTTCCATGTTGGGCGGGCAATCATCGTGGCTTGGCCAAGTCCGGGCGCAGGCGGACCGCGTTGCCCAGATAGATGTGATGAATTTGGTCGTGCGAACACTCGGACTCGACGTGCATGAGTACTCTGATCACACGCGGCATACTGCCTTGGACATCGATCTCCTGCGCGTCGAGCAGGGGGATATTGGTCCACCCCATGGCGCGCGCAGCGGCAGCGGGATAGGCGGCATCGAGATCGACCGTGGCCGTCAGAAAGACGGAGACGATCTGGCCGACATCAAGATTGTTCGCCGCAACCATCGCCCGCAGCAGTTCCTGGGTACAGCGATCCATGGCTGCAGCGGAGTTTTCGGGCACGTCAATCGCGCCGCGGATGCCTCGAATGGTCATTGGTGGTCGCTTTCGACTGGGATCTGTCTTTGGGGTTGTGATTTCTCTGGTGCCACGGCTTTTCAGCGCCGTGTTTTGTCTGATGCGCCCACGGCCGGCAGCACGGGTCTGAAGACCCGTGGCACCTGGCCACTCGTTAAGCTGTACAAAGACACGGACAAAGAAGACCAAGCCCAAAAACCGCTTGGTCTTCTTTGTCCGTGGCACGCCTGAAATCGACCCATCGGCGATGTCCTTCAGTCCAGGAAATTCCAGTTGAAGCCAAAGCGCACCGTCCGGCCGGTGAAACCATAACCAGCGCTGGTACGGTACGGGAAATTCGCCACATTTTGCAGGGAGTAGTAGAACGTGAAATCCTTCATGGTTGCCGATCCCGACAGGTCGAAGCGAAAGGTCTGCGAAGTTGTGTATCCTGTGGGAATAATTCGGGGATCGCCGGACCACCAGAGGAAGGCTGCGTTCAAACGAAGGTCGATTCCGTAGCGAAAACGCGGAGCGATCCATGAGACAATGGCGGTGCCCTTCTGAGGGTAGTAGCCGGCGAGGCGCTGGTGATTCAGTGTTTCGGCGTACTTCGCCGCGTAGTTCACCCACAGGTGGAATTTCCAGAATAGCCGTGAGTGCAGCGCCATCGCTGCGCCAACGGAGCGCACGTCGCCGGAGACCGGCCGGTAGAGCGCCTGTGAGCTTGAAACGGATACGTCTTCCCAGCGGATGTAGCGTTGCACGTAGGTCGCCTGCGCCTCGGAGATGAATTCCAGGCGCGATCCAGACGTGTCTCGCGGCGTGGCCAAGACAAGTGTGACGGAGTTGCGCCACTCGCCGCTCAGGTCACGGTCGCCCTCTTCCGAGTACTGGTCGAGGCCAGAGTTGCTGGTTCCCGGCATGGTGAGGTCCGTCCTGGGACGTTCACGATCAAAGAGTGTCGGTACCAATCGGGATCGTTCCAGCCGGAGCGTTGGAACAAGAGAACGACCGCCACGGTCAGCCGAGACGGCCATGCCCAAGGAAGGGGCAATCGGGTCGGTGTCCCAACTGGATGCTGCGACGTGCAAGGAACCCGATCCCCATTCGCCTACCGGCCAGATCCGCCGACCTTCAGCGATCAGTCCCCACCGCGACCGTTCAGCCGGGCTCACCCTTAACTGCTCCACGACACCCTGGGCGTTCAGGTGCCACCCGTGGGAGGCTCCTTCGCCCCACAGTGTCCAGACGTGATCGTGGCTCTCCAGCCAGGATTTGAGTTTCTCTTTGCCGTACAGATCGTAGCCATCGAACGTGCGGATGTCCTGCTTGCCTGACTGGAGTCTCAATCCACCGGCGCGGAAGAACGAGCTATCGGGCGGGTGATAGACGGACATGTCAAGTGAATACAGCAGGTCATCGCGTCGGGGGAGCAGTGCGCTGAACACGCTGTCCGGGAGGATCCATGATCTGTCGCTGAACTGATCAAATGCGACTGTCCAGAAAGTGCGACCCCGCAGAGGACCAACCAGTTGCAACCTCAGATGGCGGGTGTTCCGATCGTCATAGGCGTATCGCCCTTTGTTTTCGTAGAATAGAAAGCCGAGATCGATGCCCAGACCACGTGGGAAGCGGCGCCGGAATTTCCCCTGCGAATAGGTTTCTCCGAAGTCACCCTGCCGAAGGAAATACGAAGAGTGGGACTCCAGCGGCCACTCGGTATCGCGTCGCAGATCAACGCGCTCACCGACTTCAGTGCGTTTGAATTCGAACGACGGCAGAACGGTCGGATCGAACTGGCCTGCTTGGGGAAAGGACAGCCGCTGCCAGCCGAACGCGCGTCCGTCGACGTCCCAATCCCCAACCCGGTCGATCAAACCCCAGCGCGTGTAGCGGCGGAACTGGCCCGGACCCGGCGCGTCATCGACGTCGATCGTGGGCTGGCCGGTCAACCAGTCGGCGAAATCACCCGTGGCGAGGTCGGCGGGAGGCGGCAACGGCCACAGAGGCGAATCCCAGATCTGTGAGAGTGCCTGGTCGGCGGAGTCGAAAATGGCGCTTGGCGGCGAGAATTCACGTGGAGGTGGCGTGGTTGTGTCTTCTCGCGCAGCGGCGGTATCTGGAAAAGCATGGCTGCTGTCACGCCCCTCACCCCCGGCCCCTCTCCCGGAAAAGGGAGAGGGGGAAAATGCGGTCGGACCACCCACAGTGGCCACGGAAGGTGGTGCGCCTGCCGCACGCCCCTCACCCCCGGCCCCTCTCCCTGAAAAGGGAGAGGGGGGAAATGCTGCTGGTTGGGCTTGAGGGACGTGGGTAGATAGGAACACGATGGCCGCAAGAGTTCCCAGCAGCCAATGACAACGACCGACGCTTAACCGTGATGAGAGGGACATGCGACCCGCCGCGGCGGGCTCGTGTAGCGGGTCAGCCATCGCCGGAGAATCGGAAAGATCAAAGCAAACAGCAACGCATTTGAGAGAAGGTGCACGGCGGCAAAGGGAATTGCGGCGATCATGATTGCCCAGAACGGTCCGATCGACCAGGCCATGGCCAGGTTGGTCAGCAGGTCGAACAAGCTGGTCGCGACTATCCCGGCGCACACGATCATAACCAATCGCCAGCGTCCGGATTCGCCGATGCGCGAGTTGTCAAGGAGGTGACGCTCCGCGTCACTGACGGGCGGACAAGAGTGTCCGCCCCACTGAGAATCTGAGCCTGGCAGGCCGGACCTGGATCGTCCTGGTGCATCTCCGGCGCTGCCCCTGTGCTTGCCGACCCGTCCCATGACTCCGCCGATGACTCCTACCAATGCCATGCCCATGATCTGCGCAACCCAAACAGGGGCAATGGGAGCACCCATGGGATTAACAGTGGCGAAGATCCCTTCACCGACGGCCCCGACGAAGGCCCCCCAGATTGCACCGTAGGCGTATCCGACACCGAAGAAAGCCAGTGTCAGCGGCTCAACATTCGGGAGACCGATCATGGCGTACTTGACGGCAAAAGCGGCGGCCACAAGGCCACCGCTGATTGCCAGACGCCGTATCTCGGAAACTCTCATCTGTCGTTGCGGACAGCGATTTTGATCACTTCACGCTTGTCGCCGATTTGCACCAAGGCGAGATATACGCCGCTGGCCACTGCCTTCCGGTCTCTGTTGGTCCCATCCCACAGGAGACTGACTCTTCTGCTCCCCGCGGCGTGGCTCATGCCGGGATCCGGTGCCCCTCGCACAAGGATACCGTCGACGGTGTAGACATGCATCGAGACCGGCAGCGACTTCTCAAGGGACACGTCCACCTGGAATCGGGGAGATTCACCTGATGCGCCGAGGACCAGCGGGTTTGAGTAGACGGTCGTCGAGATCCCCTTCTGCGATTCGAAAGTGTCCCGGACCGCGTAGTGGAAGCTCAAGTTACGATCAAGAACATCCTGTGTCGGGGTGCTCTTGAACGGAGAGACAACAACCAGCACTTCATTATACTCGGTCCAGTTCGGCACGGTTGCCGGTTCGAATATGTCGGTCCTATAACTGATATCCGGCTTGCCGGCAGCCTTGATGCCAGCGGTGACAATCATCCACTGATCAAAATCGTCCGGCGTCATTTGAAAGTGGAAGTCCACCGCCGTGTCACTGGGTGGCGGCGGGAGGAAGCTGATGTAGGTGCCCCCTAATTCGTCGGAGTTGTACGCCGGCCGCGAGGGGGATGTCGAGTCTTCCACTGGAAACCCGCTGTGATATGCGACAAGGGAATCGGAGATCTGACCGTCAAAGTCGGGCAAACCCGGCCGATGCAGCGGGAAATCCGCACCCTCCTGGTATGACCAGCTTCTCCAGCGACTGCCTGTGAAGTAGTTCCAGACAAGGAACTCGGCCCAGGCAGAGGCGAATGATGTTCCGCGCTTGTTCAGTGCCCAGTCAAAGGCATCAAACGTATTGAACCCTGCCTTCGCACCACACCGTTCCCAGATATCGCGCATCACGTTGATGTCGTATCGCTCTGTCACGAATTTCCCCCAGAGGCAGGAAGCGTATGGGTGCTGTTGCTCGGTGTTGGAGCCCCTGAAGACTCGCAGAGAGAGCCAGGGGTAATGAAGGAAGTTTGGGAGGTAGAAACGGTAGTCATTGACTCGATCGAAGACCACATCTTCCATCCACGTGGACGACAATTCGTGGAACCATGAGTAGAAGCAGCATGGTTCACTGAGGTGGGCGTCGCGATACTCGGCTTCGAATGCATCGTACGTGTACTGCACGGCATGAAAGAACTCGTGCGCCAGGGTTACGGCCATAGCGTCGAACGGACGATCCTGGTACCACGGCAACTGGGTGTAATCATTGGATATTTCCATCCAAGACGTCGCCCAGTAGACGTTCACGTCCGGCCGGAACAGCGTAGTATCGATCCAGGCCATGCCATAGACCTGGCCGCCGATGTCGGTCATATATATGTCGTACCGTGGATCCTCCTGCGGGCGGCCCTCTTGATCGGAAACCGGAAACCGGTAGCCCAAAGTCGTGACCTCCGTTTGGACAACGGTGTCCAAGAATGCCGCACAGCGCAGGACGTAGTTCGGCACGTTACCGGGGCCCACTCCAAACGTCATATTGACACTATTCTTTCCGGTTCGGGTAAAATGAATGCGAAAATGCCCGCCGGGCATGTCATGGTCGTAATACTCATCCAAGGTCGGTCGTTCATGACGTACCAACACGGCAATCTTCTTGCGAGCCGACTCCGAGAGGTTTGGCCAGCTCATTCTGATCTCATAGGCAAGCGGTGTGCCGCATTTGATCACTCCGCCCGCCTCCGGTGCCGTCCCGGCCGCGGTGCGCGTCTCTGCACCGAAGGTCGCTTCGACTCGCGCAATCAGACCCTCTTCATAGGACCGATCGGCCCCGTAGGACACAGCTCCAGTGATCAGAAAAAGCAGCACACCGATCGCTGATCGGATGCTCCAGCGTGGACGCGCAGAGAAGCGCATGATGTCGTTTCTTGGCAAAGGACCTATCCCGTGGTTGGAGGTCTTCCCTACGTTGGTTGGCTGTCGATTCTTGAATTCACGGTCCGCACGATTTCATCGGTTAAACTGGCGGAGGCGGCATCAAGTTCCCGCATTTTCGCGAAGGTCTGTTCACGATAGGCTTCATCGGAAAACCCGGTCAAGTTGATCTTCACGTTCAAACCGGCCCCTACGATCGCGGTGCGCGCCATAAGCGCCGCGACGCCCGCATCGGAAACCGAGTTCACATTCCCCTTTTCCGCACACAATCGGGCCAGCCCGAGAACTTCCAGCGCCGCCTGCATGACTTCCAGGGGCACTTCGGCAGCCCCTTTTGTCGCCTTGCGCATGGCATCGCTACGGGCAGCGATTTGCGCCTCGGTCTCCTTGGGTAACCGGCGTGCCGCCATGAGGTCGTCGAACGCGCGGGCATCTTTGTCAACGAAATCGGTCAGCACACGGCGCAGTTCCTCCGCCTTGGAGAGGGTAGCATCCATGTCGGCGCTGACATCGGCGTATTTCTTCTTCCCGATGGTGAGACGGCTTACCATCGCACAGAGGGCGGCAGCCAGCGCTCCGGCGGCCGCTGAGACGGAACCACCGCCCGGGGCAGGTTCGGCCGAGGCAACATGGTCTGCGAACAGAGTCCATCCAGACTTTTCGATCTGACGCGCCATCGCCGTTCGAAGCTTCTCTTCCAGCACTTGACCGGCTGAGAAGCGTTCGAGCTGGAGGTAATGCTCGGCAACATCGTAGAGCGATTTGGCCGGAGTCAGTCCGACGATCTCCGAGGAGATGACGCGTGTCCCCCATCGCGCCGCCTCCGACTTGATCATTTCGAAGACGCGGAAGATTGGGGTCTTCTGGTAGTTCACGAGATTCATTGAGATCTGAACACATCCCCGGTCTTTGATATCAAATCCGAGCGCCTTCACATAGCGCAGTCCACCGTCTCCGAAACGGATCGCTTTGGCGATCGCTTTGGCCACCGGGAGGCGGTTGGTATCCAGGTAGCAGTTGAAGGCAATCAGGGGCATCCGTGCCCCCACCGCCGTTGCACCTGCCTTGAGGTTCATCACCGCGGGGCCGAAGTCAGGCCGGCGGCTGGGATCGGTTTCGATCACGTCCCTGATGCCTTCATATTCGCCGCGGCGAACGTCGGCGAGGTTTTCCCGGCCGGGACGTGACGCGGCGGCTTCATAGAGATATACAGGGATGGCCAGTTCTTCTCCGACCCGGCGACCGAGATTGCGCGCCAGGGTGGCACATTCGGCCAAGTCAATGCCGCTGATCGGTACGAAAGGGATCACGTCGGTAGCGCCCATACGCGGGTGCTCGCCTCGATGGGTGCGCATATCGATCAGCTCGGCAGCCTTGCGGACTGAGCGCAGGACGGCCTCGGCGACGGACTCCGGTTCGCCGACCAGGGTCACGACCGAGCGATTATGGTCGGCATCCATCTCCTTGTCGAGGAGAATGACATGATTGCCCTCAAGGGCGACCGCGATGATTGCATCGACGATTTCGGGACGCCGTCCTTCGGAGAAATTGGGTACACATTCGACCAGTGCCGGCATAAAGTCTGGACCTCCGTCATCGCCCGCCAAAGGACGAACGGGTAAGATACATCCTTCAAAGCCTGTGCACAATGTGGCATGAGGCTGAGTAGCGGGTCAGTTTGAAATTCACGAGTCAATGTCCCAAGGCGACTATCCGGTTGCTGAAAAAGTGCTCTTCGCAACTCGCGAGGTCATCTTGTCATCCCGAGTCCGCCGCGGCGGAAAGGATCTGTTGTTTTCGATCTGGGACTCGGGGATGGAAAGCAGATTCTTCGGCCCGCCACGGCGGGAGCCTCAGACTGACATCCGTCCCGACTTTTTCAGCAACCTGTTATGGTTATTGGGAGGGGCGAAAGGAGGACGGGTGTGGGCCCGTAAACTCACCAAGGAACATCGTTTCGAGGCTGCGAGTAAGGCCGCCAAAGTCAGATGGCGGAAGCATCGTAAGAAACGAGACGATTAGGGTTCATCTGTCAGGGTCCATATTTGCCTGGCAGTATCGACGGTTAATCTAAGTCCCGCCCGCTTCAAGAAATCCATCCCATAAAGAACCAGGCTTCCCGCGTTGCCAATCAAAGCGTTACCTTCGACTGTTCGATCGTCGAAAACGATGTGACAGGTGGCAGCGGCCATTTCACCAATGGTAGCATCAGCGAGCATCACATCGATCGTCCCGACTGGTGTCAATCCTATCTGGAATGCCCTTTCCGCGTCCATGCAAATGAAACCATCGAATCCCGTATCAATGATCCCGTCGATGTCATCTCCAAGCGACGCCGCGTCACCCTCGATGCGAAGCGAGATAAGGGGCTGGTTCCCTCTAATTTGTCCGGTTAAATTCACGATTGGGAACCGAACTCAGATGGAATACGCTCTTGGCGCCGACGCGCATGACGTGGAACACCGCTCCGGGGTATTGTTGCTTAGCTGCACAGAGTGCGTCAAGTGGCGTCTCGCCCAAGACAAAATTGCCGGAATCCACATCGATGGCAATATATTGACCCATTGCCTCTGACTCTAGCTTGCTTTTCAGGCGTTCCCTATAGATCCGGCGCCCCTTCTCGGCTGTTCTGTGTGGGTCCATTCTCATACTCTCCTTCTCAGGGAATATTCCCATCTCATATACGTTAGCAAGCGTGATTCTTCTGGCCTCGTCCCAATTCCCTCTGAAATCCGTAGCCGCGTACGTGTATCGGTCAGCCTGAACAAGTTCACACCAGAAAAACGGGCTGCCGTCATACGAGCTTTGATTGAGGGCAATTCCCTTCCGCCGACCGGGCCGATGACCGGAGTGGCAAAGAACAAGGTGGTCAAGTTGCTCGCTGATCCGGGTGCGGTCTGCGCGGAATATCAGGACAAAATGTGGCGCAGCCGCCCTCGCCTGTGTGGCGCAGCCGCCCCCGGCTGCGTTACGCGGGCGAGGGCGCCCGCGCCACATTCCCTCGCGTGCCTCCGAGGTAGACTCACGAGCGGGACGCCCGTGCCACGATCAACGGATGGCCGTTCTCAATTCGTCTGCGACGCGCTGGACGAGATCTGCGGCAGGCACCATCTCGGAGGATTCGGCGGAGCGCGCCTTGAGTTCCCACGCACCGCTTGCAAGTCCCTTGGAACCAACGGTCACGCGCCACGGGAGACCGACGAGGTCAGCATCGGCGAACTTGACGCCGGGGCGTTCCGGGCGGTCGTCGTAGAGAACTTCGACTCCCGCGTTGAGGAGATCGGTGTATAGCTTGTCGGCCGCGGTCGAAAGGGCGGCGTCATTGGAGTTGACGCAGACGAGATGGCAGTGCAGCGGCGCGATAGGGGCAGGCCAGACGATACCTCGTTCGTCATGGAAGCGTTCGACCGCCGCCTGGGCTGTGCGCGTGATCCCGATTCCATAGGAACCCATGATCAGGAGGCGCTCGTTGCCCGCCTCATCAAGGACAGTGGCGCTTAGGGCGCTGGAATATTTCGTTCCCAGTTTGAACGTGTTACCGACCTCGATGCCCCGGCGGGAAATCAGGCGTTCACGATGGCAGCGCGGGCAGTACTCCCCGGCCTCGGCCGCGCGTATGACGGCAGTCTTGTCGATGCGGAAGTCGGGAAGGTTGACATCAACGAGATGACGGTCGCCAGCGTTGGCGCCGACCACGAAATTGACCATCGCCCTGACTTCTTCATCGGCGATGATCAGAATATCCGACGGCAGTCCGACAGGACCGGCAAACCCGACCGGTGCACCGGTCGCGTGTTCAACTGACGGGCCATCGAGCATCTCCACCACCGGGACTCCGGCAGCATTCGCGAGTTTTGTCTCGTTGATCTGCCGATCGCCACGGATTAGGGCGGCCACGGTCCTTTCTCCGGCGCGATACATCAGGGTCTTGACCAGTTTGCGCGCGGGCACATCCAGGAATGCGGTCACCTCTTCGACCGTCCTCATGTCCGGTGTGTCAACCGGGCGGTACTGGCGTGGCGACTCCGGCGTGGTATGCGGTCCCGCGACAGGGATGGATTCGGCGCGTTCAAGATTCGCCGCGTAACCACACTCGGAGCAGGAGAGAATCGTTGCCTCTCCCCCTTCGGTTTCGACGATGACCATGAATTCGTGGGCGGACTTGCCGCCCATGGCGCCGGTGTCCGATTCGACCATCACGGCTTCGAGGCCGCAGCGTTCAAAGACGGCTTTGTATGCATCAACCATCTTCTGGTAGCTGACGTCCAATCCTTCTTCATCGATATCGAACGAGTAGGCGTCCTTCATGAGAAATTCGCGGCCTCGCATCAGACCAAAGCGGGGGCGGATTTCATCGCGGAATTTCACCTGGATCTGGTAGAGGTTGAGCGGGAGACGTTTGTAGGAACGAAGCTCTCCGCGCAGCAGAGAGGTCACGACCTCTTCGTGGGTCGGGCCCAGAACCATCGCACGCTTGTGCCTGTCCTCGATGCGCATCAACTCGGGACCGATATCGTAGTAGCGCCCGGTCTGCTGCCAGAGCTCCGCCGGATGCAGGACGGGCATGGTGATTTCGAATGCGCCTGATTTGTCCATCTCCTCGCGGACGATCGTTGATATCTTGTGGATGACACGCTGCATCAATGGCAGGTAGATATAGATCCCGGCGGTGAGTTTGCGGATGTATCCCCCCCGCAACAGCATTCGGTGGCTGACAAGCTCGGCCTCGGCGGGATCGTCTCGGAGGGTCGGGATGAAGGTACGGCTCATGCGCATCGGGTGTGTCCTCTGGGGTTGATGATCGGCTGCTCTCCAGACCCGTCGTACGGGCCGCCGTTGAAGACCCCAGTATAGGGGCAGCACGGCAGTGGGCAAGCGATTTGAGCGGTATTCTGCCAAGTCGCTCGGTATCAGCCCGGGGCCGACCTGCAGAAAAGTGGCCATGTGCCACTGACTTTAGTCAGTGATTCCAAGCCCGAGAACCACTGACTAAAGTCAGTGGCACGCAGCAAGCGAATTGAACGAGTATCTCAGACGTCGCTATGGGCGTGCGTCGAGGAAACGGGGGCCGGCCTCGGGTGGAGCCATGGTGGCGAACAGTCGCCGTCCCTGCTCCATCTGATCCAACTCGCGCTGGTAGGCAGTGCGTTTGGCGCGTGCGAGCTGCAGGCATTCGGTGACGATATTCTGCGAGCGTGTGACCAGACCGGAAATTTCGTCGAGAATGTCGCGAACCTCGGTCGTCTGAACCCAGCCGGCGAAGTCGTCCGGCGAAGAGCGGCGGGCGCCCTGGATGGTTTGTTCACTGTCCTCGATGCGTTTCTGGACACGGCCGATTTCGGCGAACAAGTCGCACATCCGGACATCAGAATCCTCTTGCAGTCCCTCGCGCTGTCTGTCGAGCAGCAGGTGCAAAGCCCGATAGAAGCTGGTCTCTTCGGTGAGCACTTGCAGGAGACGTTCATTGTCCAAACGGTTCTTGGTCATGTCGGGTTCTCCTCAGCCCGCCGCGGCGAGCCCGTCCATCAGGGTCAGGCCTGATAACAGCAGGATTGCACAACCTGTCCGGGGGAGGCTGCCCCGGCCAGTCCTCCGGTCCCGGGAGCCGCTCTGACCTGATTGGTCTGCTGTGCTGCGAGCTGTTCCCATCCTTCTTTGAGGTTGGTGAGAATCTGGATGCAGCTTTCGGCGCAGCCGAGGTCGCGCCGCGCATTGGCGATGGTAATCTGGTCGATGACAAACGCATAGAGGGCCGAAAGTTTGCGGGTCAGTTCACCACCGGCCGGATCAAGAGTTCCGTAGAGATGGACGACGATGCGGCGGGCACGATCGAACTTCGGCCAGCTTCGATCGAAACGCCCGGCGCGGACTTCGTCGGTGGCTTCACGCAGATAGCGGATTGCCCCCTGATAAAGCATGACCACGAGCTGGGACTGCGACATCCCCATCACCTGGGTCCGATGGTATTCAAACAGAGTGTTCTTGTTTGTCATGGTCGTTTCGATTCCTATTTTGATGTGATCTGAGAAGTATTGGCTGCCAACTGAGCGAACTGCTGAGTGAGAAACGACCCCTGTGCCTGGAACTGAGACAGGGCCGACTCGAGGGCGGTAAAGCGCTCGAAGAGTTTCTCGCGGCGCACCGCCAGCCGTTCTTCCTGGGCCTCAATCTGAGCCTTGAGGTCATCGATCTGGGCTTGAATTCCACTCGTGCGTCGCGCGATGGTCCCATTCGTCGACATGGTCATCGAGTCGACAGCACGGGCGAGTCGCGCGGAGAAGCCCCGCTGGTAAGTGACCGTGGCGGTGGCATTCGCCACAACGTCTGCCGGGCTCATGCGCACTTCCAGCGACAGACCGGCGGAGCCGCCGCTGTTCTTGTCTGCGGTCAGGGTCCGGCCGATACCGGTGGCCTTGTAACCGTTGATGGTCCCTGCGACATCGAGTCCGGCAATAACCTGCCCGCCGGTACCAAAACCCAAATCATTGACCGCGCTGTTTGAAGCCGGAGCATCGACAGAGACAGACGATGTCGAGCCGTAGCTGCCGGAGGTGAATTTCAGATGACCGGTTTCCGCAGAGTCGCTCACCCACTCGACAGCAACGCCCCGGCCGCCGAGGACAGAGTCGGCTTTGATCTTCTGCTGAATCTCGGCCGCCAGTTCCGCGCCGGATGCGTAGGTTTTCGCAGTCAGGACAATATCTCCCGACTTGAAGCCGTCGACGCTCAGACGGAAAGTGTTGCTGGTGGAAGTCAGAGCGAGGGGTAACACGGCCGGGTCGGTGATCGCCGCACCGTCACGGGTCATGCGGGTCGCAGCTTGTGTGACAGTGAGAGCGTATCCGGTCTTGGATTCGGCGGTCTTAACCCCCGCTGACAGGAAAGTGATCAAAGGATTTGTGGAAGTGCCTGAATCGAGAAACAGATTCCGGACACCGTTCGGATCGCTGGTCAGCTTTGCGGCGAGCGCACTGGAGTCAACCAGCGAGATCAGTCCATTGGAAGTCGGACGGACGCCGATCGCGCGCAGCATGTTCATCGATTTCGGGAGACCGTCGATAGCACCGGAGAGCGAACTGCGCAGGCCCTCCTGGATGGCCAGGAGAAACTGGTCCCCCTGAAGCACACCGGTTTCCTTCGTATCCGAATTGTAGGAGAACTGTTTGTCGATGGCCCGCATGACTTCGTTGTATTTGTCCAGGAGCCCGGTGATGTTTGACTTGATGGCGTCCTGATCGAGACTGGCGGTGATAGTGACCGGTGCGGTGGTGACTGATTTCAGCTTGAGGGAGACACCGCCGATGAGATTGTCGATCTGGTTGGACGCCGATGAGATCACGATTGGCGATCCACCGCCGGTCGTTGATCCCAGAGAAACCTGGGCATCGGCCGCCTTTTGAAGCAGCGGGCTGAACGACTGAACGCGGAATTTATCTCCGGCAACCAGTGTTCCTGCGCTGAATGCCAGCGTCAATCCCTCTGATCCAGTTCCCGTCAGCGCAACCTCCTGGCCGGCGGTCGTGACCGAGATCGATCCTGAGTTGGTCCCGTCCGACCAATTAACGGTGATCGGCCCTGAGCCAATAGTCTGTGTTCCGCTCCCCGCCACGGTAAATGTGTATGTCTTGTTTTGTGTGCCGGTGTAGGAGGCAGAGGCACCCAGCGACTTCACCGTGGTGCTCTGGAGCGTGCCCACATTCTCAACCTGATCGAAGGTGGATGTGCTGAAATTGGGCGCAGCACCGCCGGTCAGATTCGATGTGATGCTGATGACGTTTTCGGCCCCGGTGGCGTTGGCGCTGAGCAACAGACGGTAGGGGTTCGATGACGAGCCATCGCTGATGATGCTCGCTGTCACCCCAACCCCTGCGGCATTGATGGCGTTTTTCAAATCTGTCAGGGTAGTCGTGGCACTGCTCAAGGTGATCGTTGTACTGCTCGCGTTCCCCACGGCGATCTGCAGAGTTCCCGAACCCACGCCCGAAGACAGGTCGGCATACCCCTGGGATGCGATCTGGTGATTCGCCGCGAGGGCGTCGATCGACAGGGAGTAGGTTCCAACGGTGACTTTGCCATTCGCCTGGACCGTCACCATCTTGTCGTCGGAGACTGAAAGAGACGCCTTCTCGAAATTCGAGGCGCGGTTCAAAGTCGAAGCACTGGCACCGAGTGCCACCATCAAGGCGGAGATGGAGTTGTATGTGGTGAGCTGGTTCGTGGCCGTCGTCTGCCGGTCGGTCAGCAGATCGACCGAGCGGTGTTCGACCTTCATGATCGCATCGACGATGGACGTTGTGTCCAGGTTTGAGATCAGACCATCGATCGATTGTGAACCAGGCATGTGCTCTCCTTTTCCGCCTGTGGCAAATCAGCAACCCCGCACCTTCGCAGGTACGGGGCTGCCTGTAGTGTTCATCGAACGTCTTGTTCTCTCATGCGACGGCGTCATCAGGCTGTGTGATCAAAGATGACTCCCATCAATTCTTCCAAACGCTGCCGCATTCTGAGAAGCTCTTCCGGCGGTACCTGACGCAGGACCTGCTGCGTGTCGCGATCAACCAGCGTGATGACCAGGTCACCGGTTTTCTTATCGACTTGATAGCACACACCCACATTGGCCTGCTCGAAAACCTCATTAAAGGCCGCAATGGCGCTGTCGACTTCTCCGGCAAACAGCGGTTCCGATGCCGAATCCCGGGATCCCCGATCGGCCGTTCGAACCCCAGCAAGGGGCAGGTCCGAGCGGCGCGACGCGGCAGCAGCAGATGCCTGCCCCGTCTGCCCGCGTCCAGCGGAGATCGCTGTAGCGGCAGCACTCTCGACCCCGGCCGAAGAAATAAAGAGATCATAGTTCATCGGTCACTCCCCTTCAGTCGCCCCCCGCTCGCCGGTCCCGCCCGCCGTGGCGGGCGGGACGCGGGCTAACGGTTTACTTGAAGAGCGACAGAACGACTTGCGGGACCTGGTTGCCCTGAGCCAGCATCGCCACGCCTGCCTGCAACAGAATCTGGTTCTTCACGAAGTTCGACATTTCCTGAGCCATGTCGGTATCGCGGATCTGTGACTCGGCTGCCGTGAGGTTCTGCGACGCAATCCGCAGGTTGGTCAGGTTCGACTCCAGCGTGTTCTTCTGGAACGATCCCAGAGTACCACGGGCGTTGGAAACCTCATTCATCGCCGCATCGACGATCGCCTGGGAGTCCTGCGCGCCTTGGCTGGTGGTCACATCGATCTTTGACAGGCTGGTCCACATGTTTCCGCTCAGACCCTTGCCCAAGGCAGAGGATGTCATGTTCTGCAGGGCGATCTTGGTGGTCTGACCGACGTTGGCGCCGATCTGGAAAACCAGCGACTGATCGGTGTCGGAGATGGACTCGGAACCGCCGCTCGATGTGAGAGAATAGTTGACTTTCAGGTATTCCGTGCGCGCCGAGTTGTACACGAGCGCATCCACGCCGCCCGTCACGGAGAACGCCGGACCGGCGTCAAGGCGCACATCAAACTTGGCGGCCTTGGCATCCAAAAGCAGGCTGCCAAGGTTGATACCATTGGCGGCGGTGTTGATCGTCAGATCGATGGTGCC
>Ga0315273_10000241_pt1 | contig 52989 bp, 65 predicted proteins | sample YL17G02_0_MG_FD_205753 | JGI IMG/M metagenome (GOLD analysis project Ga0315273, IMG submission 205753) | Sediment microbial communities from Yellowstone Lake, YNP, Wyoming, USA - YL17G02_0 | ecosystem: Environmental > Aquatic > Freshwater > Lake > Sediment | place: USA: Wyoming | collected... | reverse complement strand
AAGGCCCCCGATTCCCCCGAACACTGGAACCTTTTGCGTCCACTGATCGCACACTTCCTCCCGAAGTGGGTCGAGTGGGCGGACGCCTATCGTGATCGCTACTACAGGAGCTACAACCCATGAACCCTTGCTTCACGACGCTGGCGGTCGGAGCCCGATATCAACCGTACCGGGAACGGCTTCAGGCTACCCTTCAGAAGTTTCGACCGGGTACTCCCATGATCGCGTGGGCCGATGCGTGGCCACCGGAGTCACCGACCCACGTGGACAAGAACTACGCCTTCAAATACTACGCCGTCCGCCATGCTCAGAAGCAGGGCTACAACCCGGTGATCTGGCTGGACGCCTCCTGCTACGTCACGGCGGACCCGACCCCGCTCATCGAGGAGACCATGAAGCGGTCGGCCCTGATGGTCGCCAACTCGGGCACCTACGGCTCCGGCGGGGAGATGTTGGGGGAGTGGATCAGCGACGCGGCCTTGAAGTTCTACGGAATGGACCGCGAGGAGGCCATGACCATTCACCTCTGTGGGGGTGCAATCATCGGGGTGGACTCCTCGTCGGAAGCCGGATTGAAGTTCATGCAGGCGTGGTATGAGCTGGTCCAGACCGATCTCACCATGTGCAACCACAGCGTGTGGAGGCCGGACCGGATGCGGTCGGTGATGTGCATCGACCCCGAGGGGCAGAAGATCATCAGTGAGGACCCCCGGGTCAAGGGACACCGCTCGGACGAGGCGTGCCTCAGCATCGTGCTGCGGCACCTGGGGATCAAGACCATCACTCTTGGTGAATTCCACCAGTGCATCGACACGGGCTACAACCTCTAGGAGAATACACGATGGAGCAGGAAGAGCGGTACTCCAAGCACGGTATCGTCATCGTCAACGGGCCCGGGGGGAGCCCCTGGGTGACCGATCCGAAGAAGCCGCACCTCGGGGGAAACTTCGACGGCGGTGACCTCGGGTCCATGTACCCGAAGGACCTGTGGCCGTGGCTCATTCAGACATTCGTGGTGCACACGATGGCCGATGTGGGGGCCGGTACCGGGGAGACGGCGAAGTGGTTCCAGGAGCATGGGATCAAGACCCTCTGCGTCGAGGGGCTGGAGTGGAACTGCAAGCGGTGTCCTCCCCCGGTCATCTGCCATGACCTGGAGACCGGACCGTGTATCTTCGACCCGGTGGACCTCATCTGGTGCGCCGACACGGCCGAGCACATCGACGAGAAGTACGTGGACAACCTGCTCAAGACCCTTTCCCAGTGCCGGGTGCTGGCGATGTGCCAGGGAACCGACGCCCACCCCGGAGGCTGGCATCACGTCAACAACAAACCCGTGCAGTATTGGATCGACCAGCTCAAGCGGGTCAACATGGTGGTCGATGAGGAGGCCACCAAGAAGAGCCTCGAACTGGCCCCGGTCGGATGGTGGTCGGTGAGCGGGCATATCTACCGGAGGATGGCATGATCGATCGGGTCGAGGTTGACTATCACTCGGTGCGACTGGACCTCCTCCAGAATCTCCCGGTCCTGGACGTGGGGGCCGGTCCATCGTTCGTGTTCTCCAAATACTTCGCGCTGCGAGGGCACCGGGTCGTCGCCATGGACCCCGACCCCAGCAACACGAACCCCGACATCCTGGGGGTGACCTATCTTCGCCTGGCCCTGGTCGGAAGGAATCCTGGGGTGAGGGCGTTCTCCATGGACCCGAACCCGCAGGCGCGGTTCGTGTCCCCACCCGCCAACGAGGTGTGCACCCCTCCGCTCAAGGACCCGGTGATGGTCGAAGGGGTCACGATCCTGCACGTCTCTGAAATGGTGCAGGTTCCCGTGTGGGACCTCGTCAAGTTAAATTGCGAGGGGGAGGAGTCTGAAATTCTAAAATCATGGCCCGGACCCATCGCCAGGCAGATCGTCGTGTCGTTCCACGAGCACTACCGCCCCATCGGTGAGGATGCCATCGAGAAGATCATGGAACACCTGGACCAGTGGTACCTCCGGGAACGGCACGTTCGCGATGCACGATACGGCGGGGGAATGAACTACTGGGACACGCTCCTGGTTCGGAGGTAGCATGAGCACAATCGACCTCGGGTACTTCTCCCACGCGCCCATCCTGGGAGCGGTGCTCGCCCACACCCCATTCCCGGTGCTGGAGTTGGGGGCAGGTGATGTCTCCACCACGCTGATCCATTACGCGTGCAAGAGAAACCGGTATGCTTGCACCGCGGAGTCGGACCCGGAGTGGCTCATGCGGTACGCCCAGTACAACAAACCCGGCGTCCACGATTTCCACCTCGTGAACGGGAAGGACATGGTGGGGAAGCTGGAGGCTTGGGATACCTTCTGCCAGAAGATGGCGAAGATGCCACACTGGGGAGTGTGCTTCGTGGACCAGGCCCCGGGAGAAGCGCGGCTTCCCAGCATCATGACCTTGAAGGAGAACGTCCTCTTCTTCGTGGTCCACGACTTCGAGGCCGATGAGCCCCCGGGTGGAGGGAACTATGGCTGGAAGCATCTGGTCGGAGCGTTCAAGTACATCTCCGTGATGAAGAGAATCCGTCCGTGGACGGCGATCCTTTCGGACCACTACGACCTGGAACTGGAGGAAATGGACACATGCCCTACAAAGTCTTCGTGACGGGGGGATACGGCTTCGTCGGTCGGCACCTGGTCAACGAGCTACTGGAGGCCGGGCACGAGGTTACGATTCTCTCCAGGGATCGGCACAACCCCAAGGTTCCTCTGGAGTGCCGGAAGGGAACGCTTCACGAGGTGAGCTGGGACCTCTCCAACCCCGCGTCGTTGGAGCGCATCCTGGCCGAGTACGGAATCGACACGGTGTTCCACCTGGCCGCCCAGACCCAGATGAGCACGGCGATTCTCGATCCCTACGGGACGTTCGAGGCGAACATCAAGGGGACCTGGGACCTCCTGGAGGCGTGTCGTCGCCAGAAGACCCCACGGGTCGTCGTGGCGTCCACCGACAAGGTCTACGGGCGCTCCCCGGCCCCGTACAAGGAGGACACCCCGCTGCTTCCGGACCGACCCTACGAGACCTCCAAGGCGTGCGTGGACCTTCTGGCCCGGACCTACGCCGCGACCTATTCAATGAGCGTGGCGGTCGTCCGGTGCGTGAACATTTTCGGTCCGGGGCACATGAACTTCTCCACACTGGTCCCGGGAACCATCCGACGCATCCACCAGAGGACCCGGCCCATGGTTCGGAATGGTGGGTCCATGAAACGCGACTGGCTCTACGTCAAGGACGCGGTCCAGGGGTACATGAGCCTGCTGGGTAATGCCGGGAGGGAGTTCATCGGTCCGGTGAACTTCGGAAGCGGGTACCCGACGAGTGTCATGGAGATCGTCCAGCTCATCTCCCAGCTCATGGGGTGGGATGGTGGGGTGACCGACGAGTTGGACGTTCACGGGGAGATCGTGGATCAGTGGTCCGATTGCTCCCTCGCCCGTGTCTTGGGTTGGCACCAGAACTATTCGTTGCAGCATGGTCTCGCGGAAACCATCAAGTGGTATATGAACCTGTGGGGTGATGAATCCCTCCAGAGCATGGCCAGGAAGGGGAACCAATTATGAAACTGATCGGTCTCATGCTGGTACGAAATGAGCAGTGGATATTGGGTGCCAGCCTCCGCACCGCGTTGAAGTGGTGCGACGAAATGGTCGTCGTGGACACCGGGTCCTGGGACAACTCCAACCGGATCATCAACGAGGTCACCGGGGAGCAACCCTACCGGATTCACTACTCCCGGATGGTTCCAACCAAGACGGTGGCCATCAAGAACTCATACGACGGGGTGGAGCACGACATTGAACAGGAGGATCTCGGCGGCTGGTGGAACGAAATGGACGTGCGCCAGCACTCCCTCCAGCTCGGCCGTCGGATGGGTGGCACCCACTTCGCCATGGTGGATGCCGATGAGATCCTCACCGCGAACCTCATCTCCAGGATATACGACGACATCGGGCACCTCAAGCCAGGTCAGGTCATCGACTATCCCATGCTGGCCATGCGAAGACTGGACGCCTACCAGGACGACGGAAGTATCTGGTCGGGGGTGATGCTCTCCACCGCGTTCATGGACAGGGATAACCTCACGTGGAGACCGGATGGGCTCGGGTATCACTTCCATCACCGGTGCCCGTATGGAATCGAGACGGTCACCCTGAAACCCGTTCAGAACAAGTGGGACGGCGGGATCATGCACCTCCAGTTCGCCGACCAGGAACGGCTCCGGTGGAAGCATCGGCTCTACAAGATGATCGAGCGTTTGCGGTGGCCAGGCCGTGACACGGTGGAGCAGGTGAACTGGAGATACAGTCTCGCCCTGGAACCGGCGAGGCGCGTCACCCAGATTCCACACGAGTGGTACTACCCCGAGATGAAGGAACGCATCGACATTGACCAGACCCCATGGCACAAGTCGGAGTGCCGCAGGCTCTGGGACGTTTATGGTCCGGAACCGTTCAAGGGGTTGGACCTGTGGGGGTGGCCGGAGGAATCCATCCCCCGGAAGGGGGGATAGGGGGGTGATTTTCCGGTTTTTGCGTGCATGGTGCTTCTAAATGGGGATTTCCGTGGGCAGGGAGCACCCTATAAGGGCTTTTTGTGGATTCCCGTTTCCCCCTAGACTCCAGGGGGTGAAAAGGGCATCCGACCGGTTTTCGAGGGCTACGGTGTTATGATACCAGTCAACGCTATCTACGACGAGAAGGGTGTTGCCGTCACCCTGGATGAGTCCACGTGGGCGGACAAGATCAGCGTCTGTGGGGCGCAGACCACCCGGAACAACACCATCAACATCTGCAAACGTGCACTGGCTGAAGGCATCCCCGGGGACTTCGGGGAGTGCGGGGTCCTCTCCGGAGGCCACCCTGCCATGATGGCGTACGTTCTCACGCGCCATGAAATTACCGGACGAAAGGTCCACCTGTATGACTCCTTCAACGGCCACCCGATGGCCGGACCCGGTGACGGGGTCGATGAGCAGAGATACCTTGGAATGAATCCCGACATTCGTCACGCCATTCCGACACCGAATCGGGAGTACGCGTGTTGTGGTGAACGGTGGCAAGTCGAACTCAACATGAAGAACTGGAGAATCAACACAGACCTGCTCGTCTACCATGTGGGCTACCTCCAGAATCTACTCCCAGAAGAGGCAGATGAGGGCAGGCTCCCCCAGTTCGCCGTTCTCCGGGTTGACGTGGACCTTCACGTATCCACACTTCCGGTGGCGGAGTATCTCTACCCCAGAATATCCAAAGGTGGATATGTAATCTGCGACGACTGGGGGGAATCGGGACCGATCCCGGCCCGTCGAGCCTGGCTTGACACCCTGAAAGCCAACGGATATGCAGAGCCGAAGTGGACCAGTATCCCTGTCACCCCGGGAACCGTGTGGTGGAAAAAGGAGGACTAGATGCTGAACGTGGATCACTACACAGCAACGGTTGACACCCTAATCCTCGTACTCCTGATGGTGTGGGCGTGGATGGATCGGAACAACATCTATCTTGGGAGGAACAAGTAATGCCGCGCACACTGATCGACGAGAGGATCACCCCGGAGTCCATCAAGCCGATCCAGGACCATCTCCTGCTCCAGGTCATCGAGCGGGAGAAGACCTCCGGTGGAATACTGCTCCCCGGTAACAAGGCGACACCAATCGTTCTCGGAAAGGTGCTCGCCAAGGGAACCGAGATTCCCAACAACTACAACGGGAAGGGGTTCCCCATCCGAGTCGAGGCAGGTCAGCACGTGATCTTCATGGACTACGCCGGGGAGCGGGTCCGGGTCGCGTGGGAGAACTACCGGCTCATCCGGGAGCACGGGCTCTGGGGTGTCGTGATTCCCGGGAATGCGGACGTTCACGACTTCAAGAGTGTGAAGCCGTGGGCGGACCGCCTCATCCTGGAGATGGACTCCGACGAGAAGACCAAGAGCGGGCTCCTCTTCCTTCCGAACAAGGACATGCCCGTGGCGTTCCACACCGGCACCGTCGTGCAGGCGGGGTTCGGTCTCTGGCACCTGGAGAGCGGGAAGCTGCTCCCCTGCTCGTGCAAGCCGGGGAACCGTGTCCTCTTCCGTCGGTACGCCGGGGCGGAGATCACCATCAACGGGAAGACCCTGCGGATTCTCCAGGAAGACGATATACTCTCAATCATGGAGGGATGACATGGCCAAGTCTGAACCAGAGGAGTGGAAGTGGCGCGTCGGTATCCTGATGGGAATCGGTGAGGCGGCCTGGCAGGAGTCCAACGGTCGCATCCAGAAACTCACCATCCTGGTGGTGGCGCAGGGCCGGGTCGGTCTCGTCAAGTGCGTCTCCCCGATGTGCATGTCGAAGGTGTCTCCGGACTTCCCCGCCGACAAGATGGTGGTAGCCGGTGAGGAGCCGACCCTGGACTTCATCGAGGACCTGAAAAGATTCTGGGCAGGCGGTCGCATCCTCATGGGGAACGGAGGAGACCTGCCAGGACCAAGGAGAATGCCGTGAGCAAACCCTTATCGTCGCAGGAAGAACTCGACCGGTTTCTGGATAAGAGTTCCAGCCTCTTCGAGCAGGCGTTCAACCGGTACCTCGTCGCCAGGTTCCTGAAGCATGGGAACGTCAACGACGCGGTCCTGGACATGACCCACCTCCTCCAGAAAACCCTCATCCTCTCCGATCTCTACGGTCGGAAGCGCACCTTGATGGAGGCCGACTACATGGAGGCCCACCCACTGGCGCGCTTCGCAGGGCTTCCGGACCGAACCCCACTGACTGGAAAGGTCCCGTTCGAGGAGGCCATCGAGGACCTTCTCTCCAGGGAACCGCGTCTGGCAAAAAGTGCGGCGGAGATCTCCCGCCTCTACAACACCGAGCACGTGTTCTCCATGGCACGCTCGTGCAGTTTGAAACTCACCGCCAGGGTGGAACAAATCATCGTGGACCTCATGAAGGGGAGGCCCACCCAAAGTCCGGAGTCTGAAATTCTAAAGGCAGCGGTGGAGGAAGGTCACAACTGGACCCGGGCCTACGCCTCCACGGTGTACCGGACCAACGTGGCCGGCGTATACGTCAATGGACATTTCCAACAGGCACTCGACCCGGACGTGGCGGAGATCATCAAGGCGCTGGAGGTCGTGGGGATCGCAGATGAACGTGAGAGGGAGAACCATCGTCCGGCCCGCGGACTCATCGCCAGCACCAAGGACACGATCTGGTCCAGGTGCAAACCTCCCTATGGTTACAACTGTCGGCACAACGTGATCTTCGTCTCCCGGTTCACCTTGGAAGAGAAGGGTCTACTAAAACCCAACGGTGACGTGATCCGTTACGAGCCCCCGCAATTCCATTTGTTCCGTCCGGATGATGGGTTCAATACAGGAGCGTATTGATGACCTCCTCCAGTAGAACGGTGCGGGTCCCACGACAACTCCTGAAGGAGTTTCAACAATACGTCGTGGGGCCCGATGGGCGCACGGAGGCAGAGATCATCCGTTCACTCATGGCAGAGGCCGTCCGGAAGGCAAAGGATTACCTCATGAAACCGAAAAGTGACGGTCCAGTGGCTTCCAAGTGAAGGCGGATTGAAGTCATCTCCCCCTTCCCCCTTCCTATTCCCCCACTAGGACTCATAATCCCTAGTGATGGCAGAGGTCAAACCAGGAAACATAACGCCAGAGTCCTTCACGGACACCTCCGGGAGATTTACACCGGAGGAGTGCAGTTGCATCAACACCAAGCTCACCGCCTACATGGGGGAAGGGAAGGATCGTGATTCATCCCTGGCCTCAGCGATCTCCGTGTGCGCCCCATCGAAGGTACCGGCGAAGGCAATGGCGGCAGGGTGCAACGCCGGCACGTTCTCGGCGGTAGTCGGCTCGGCCCCCTCCGGGAAGATCAAGATCAACGGTGGAAAGTACCGTTGGATGAATACCCACGACGGGTACTTCACGGTGTTCGATGTCCCCATCATGACCGAGATTCCCAAGGGGACGAAGGATGCGCCGAAGGACGTGGATCGTTTGGAGCTGGAACACTACGTCATGGTCGCCCAGGAGCGGTACAACGCCGGGCACTTCGTGGCGACGTGTTTCAAGGGCCACAACGCCGACCTTCCCATCACCAATCCGGACTTCCTGGGATACGTCCTCCCCAACCGCGTTGGCCTTTACAAAATGGAGGACGGACCCAAGTGGACGCTCTTCGCGGACGTCAAGCTGAAGGAGGCCGGGTTCCAGGCGGTGATGCGTGGGGAACTTCCCTACCACTCCCCGGAACTTCCGTGGGAGAAGCGGAGGATCAGCGGCCTGGCCCTTCTAGATTCCATGCCGCCGTACTTCGAGTTTGAACTCTTCACGCTGGGTGAGGAACTCACCGAGGTCGAGCACCGCGGTCAGAGGGGTGCCTTCATGACCGTGGTCCATGACATTTCCAAGTTCCTCGAAGGAGACTTCACCATGCCCGATTCAAAATCTTGTGCCAAGTGCTCCGATTGCGTGAAGAAGGACGAGGAGATCACGCTCCTCAAGAAGCTCACCGCCGAGGCCGAAGGCCGCGCCAAGAAGCTGATGGCCGAGGCCAGCACGGCCGGGGCCATGAAGGCAGCGGCGGAGGAGAAGGAAGAGGAGTCGGACGAGGACAAGAAGAAGAAGGCGAAGAAGAAGGAGGAGGAGGAGGACAAGGCCAAGATGGGGGCCGTCCCCACCTCCCCCGCCGACCAGGTCGCGTCCAAGCCAAACCCTCTCCCGATGGAGCCGACGAGTTCAACCAAGGAGGCTAAGATGTCCATCCCCGACGCCGTCATCGCCATGTTCGCGGAGCGCGACGCCAAGCTGGCGTCCATGCAGAACACCGTGAGGCAGCTCACCGAGGACGCCGCCCGAAAGGCGGCCGAGGAGGCCAAGCGCACCCGTGTCGCGTCGGCCAAGGCCGAGCTGGCCGGGTTCGTTCTCTCGACGGACATCGACGAGACCCTGGCGACCTTCGCGGACGACGAGGGGAAGCTGAAGGTCTACGTGCAGAGCCTCAAGAAGAACGCCCAGAAGCAGCCCCTGACCTCCCTCTCGGACTTCAGCGGGCTCGGATCGGGCGAGGCCCAGAACCCCGCCCTGGCGAAGTTCACCCAGCAGGGCCCCGACGTCCTGGAGAAGGCACAGAGGTTCGCGGCCATGTTCCGCGAGAGCCTGCGGATGAAGCTCCCCCTGTCCATGACGGAGGAGCAGTACATCGACTTCAACCTGAGGAACCCTCAGTAACTAGGAGGACGAACGATGAGCGCACTCACCGCGTACACCAAGCGCCGCGCCCGCTCGGGCGGATTCAGCTGGCACCAGAACTGGCGGGTGCTCGACGCCGGGGTGATCTTCCTGGGGTCCTTCTGCGGGGTCCCGGGGAACTCCGCGCTCACCGCCGGTCGAGGCTACGCCAGGGCGTACACCAACCAGCAGACCATCCAGTGGGTCGGTGTGGCGATCCGGTCCTCCTACGAGTCCGCCGCGGACCGCGACCTGAACCAGGTCACCGGCGACTCGGATGGGACGCCTCCGCCGGAGGTCTGGTGCGAGGGCGGCCCCGTCGTCCTCGAACAGGTGGCGGTCACCGGAGTGTCGGCCCAGGGCGACGTCTGCCGGAGGGCAGTCTACGCCTCGAACGACAACGACCTGACCATCACCGCCAGCCAGAGCCCGGCGGTGGGCCGGATCGTCTCCTGGTACTCCTCGACGACCTGCGACGTGCTCATGTACGGCTACCTGTCGGGAGTGGTCATCTGATCCACCGACACAGACAAGAGATGCTTTAAGGAGGCACACCGATGCCCTCGAGCCCGATCAGCGCACTGCTCGTTCCCGGGATGCGGAGCGAGTTCGCCCTCGCCTACCAGCCCCGTTACTCGGGGATCGCCGCGGCCATCGGCGATGTCGCCTGGCTCGACGCCACGAGCGACAAGCTCCTGGAGATCTACGGGATCATCGACGCGGCGCTCCACCCGGTGCGGTGGGACCCCGGTCGAACGATCCCGACCTCCAGCATCAGCGGCACGAACTTCACGATCACGAACCGCGACTTCGGTCGCCGCGTGAAGCTCCCCCGCAACGTGGACGACGAGCAGACGGGGAACGTCGTCGCCGTCGCCCGGATGCTGGGTCAGCGATGGGGCCTGATCCCGGAGAGGATCTTCTACCAGTACATCCAGACCGGAACCGACGCGGACCTGCTCCCCGCGGTGCCCAACAGCGCGGACGGCAACGCGCTGTACCTCACCACGACCCGGTACGGGTCGTCCAGCGGCAACGTCGTGACCGCGACCGGAACCAGCACCACCCAGACGGTCATCACGGACCTCTACTCGGGGGTGCGGCGGTTCGCGGAGTTCCAGGACCAGGAGTCCCAGCCCTTCTTCGACGTCGCCGCCATCAAGGGCGGGATCACGGTCTTCTACGGGACCTCCATCACGGAGGTCATGGAAGCCGTGGCCGTCCAGACCCTCACCCACTCGGTCGTGAGTTCGACCGGGGCGGCCGTGACGAACCTCGTGATGGCCGGCTCGGTGAAGTGGAACTTCATCCCGAGCCAGAGGATCACGAACACGCGGTTGTACCTGTTCCTCCGGAACCTGCCCAACGAGCTGCGGCCCGTCGTCCGGCAGGTCCGCAAGGGCATGACGGAGGCCCAGGGGAACTGGGAGACCTCCGACTACACGCGTGACACCGGCGAGACGTACTTCCAGTTCCACAGCCGTGAAGGCTGGGGCTCCCCGAACGCTCGGGGCACCATCCGGATTTCCTAGGTAACCATTTGCCCCACAGGGGCGGAAGGAGCTGTTATGGCCAAAGGCGGGCGTTCCCCCATCAAGCCGTCGAACGTTCAGCTGGGTGAGTCGGAGAGCGTGGAAGACCAGGTGACTTCCAGCTCGACCCCGGTGGTCGTGGACGTTCCCAGAAACGAACCGGAAGGCGAAGGCCTTTACTGGTTCGGAGCCCTTCCCGCGGAAGGGATACAGGTGACCCTGATGCAACCCGCAGAGGGTCAGCCCCCGAATTACGACCGGGAGGACGGCAGGGTGGAAGTGGAAATGACCGCCATGGAGGCGTGGTACCCGAGAACCAAGGGTCAGCCTCCGATTTGGCTGGGACGGTGCCGGTGGTACCAGAATCTGGGAGTCACCGGAATGGAGTTCGTCGCGTTCTCGGAAGAGCGCGTTCGCGAGGCGGCGAACGAGTCCCGCAGCTTTCTCATGGCGTGGCCGGGAAAGATCGGGATTCTCAACGACGTTCAGCTCAAGGTTATCCTCGAATCGGTGCGGAACCACGCCATTCGCCCGAAGAGCGAGAACGTGGCCGACATCGTGAACTACCTGCACGGACACATGCCCGGGTGCCCGGGTCCGCTTCGCGGATGCACGTGTGTCAAGATCGAGGCGGAAACCCCGCAGACCCCGGAGCTTCGTCGTCGCGTCGTCAAGGAACGTTCCCGCGTCGGTGACCTGCCGATGGCGGACTTCGTGTACCTCCGGCGGCTCAAGGCGGACCTGGACCACGACCCCAAGCTCTACTACCGCTTGGCTCCGTCGATGGAGCAGTTCCTTCGCAAGCCCCCGGTTTCGCTCGCGGAGGATCTCGACAAGATGAACGTGAAGGAGGCGGTCCCCGCCGCTGCCACCGGATAGCACGGCGCGGCACCGGCGGGCCGTGTAATAGATGCCCGCAGCCCCAACACGGTCTGAGATCGAGACTTCGTGGAAAGCCGCGATCAATCTCTTCCACCAGACCTACAAGTACGGGTCCAAGAACGCCACCAACTTCCTCGCCCTGCTCGACACCCTCCAGCAGTCGATGGAAGGCGAGTTCATGTCGGAGGCCGTCTCCGTCGCGGAGGCGCTCCGGAGCAGCCTCGCCGGACTGGTGACCCGTTCGACGGCGCAGGCGCTCTTCCGCCCCTTCCTCCAGATGTACATGCGGCACGTGATCGGACGGACCGACCTCTCCTCGGATGAGGAGATGCTTCAGGAACTCTACCGGTACTTCATCGACAACAACCTTCGGGTCCAGGGGCGGGACATCACCTATGGAACCCCAACCGCTGCGTCCGGCATACACGGAACGACCCAGGTCTTGCGGTTGACCCGGGACCGGTACAACTTCCCCATCGAGTCCTGCTACGTGGACAAGAAGCGGCTCCGGTGCATTCTCGACTCCAACACCGGGGCAGGCATCGGGGGTGAGTCCTGGAACATCAAAGGGCAGACTCGCCCCAAGGACGATCTTTACCGCTCCGGCTCCGGGGAGCAGGGAATTCTCACCGGGCAAACCATCGACAGCTCGCTCTTGAGCAACCCTGGATTCAGAACGCTGGGCGGATCGGCGGGGCTCCCTGACGATATCCCGGATTGGGTGTCGTCGGTGCAGCCGGTGAGCAGCACGGTTTTCGAGTACGACTCGACCAATTACTTTCGCAGGACCATCAGCGACGGCTCCAGCGGAACCGTGTACTCCCTGAAGCTCAAGGCGTCGGTGACCCTTTCCCAGAAACTCACCGTCAAGGGAACCCAGCTGGATACCAACACCCCGTACCTCACCGCCGTGGTGTGGAACCGAGCCCTGGGTGCAGGGTCCGGCACCCTCACCATCCGCCAGGGAAACGTCCAGCAGTCGATTGCCGTCGCCGCCCAGACCGGCTGGGTCGTCTCGTGCGTTCCCACGGCTCCCACGTGGGCCTGCTGGTACCGGGTCTTTGCCAAGGACGACGTGGATATCTCGTTGCAGTGGGCGAGGTCGGGCGGGGACATCCGAATCGCGGAGGTCCTGTTCCTCCCGGGCACCTACTTCGACGGCAGCTACTACTGGGTGCTTCCGTCCAGCGTGGCGACCTACGTTCCCCCCAGGATTGACGACGAGTTCAACTGGGCGGATATCTCCCCGGACTCGATCATTCAGGCGTGCCTGGCGTTCGCGTGGCCGGGCTTCTATCTCCCGTCCAGCATCGGAAGTTCGATTTCGTTGTCCGATCCATAACAGAGAGGATATCACGATGGCGAGTGCAACGATAGCACTGAACGGGAACCTTTCCGGCGCGGTGGACTTGGGCATCTACCAGCCTGGGAACAAGATCGTCGGGTTCATCATGCCGTCCGGATGGGACGCTGCCGCACTCACGTTCCAGGTGTGCGACACCGTGGACGGAACCTTCGTGAACCTCTACGACGACAACAACACGGAGGTCTCCCTGTCCGCCGCGGCCTCCAGGGCCATTGGCCTTCGCAAGGACCAGAGCGACGTCCTCGGGCGCTGGAGGTTCATCAAGGTCCGCAGCGGGCCGGCGAGTTCCCCGGTGACCCAGACCGTGGAGAGGATCATCAAGATCGTGGTCAAATAACACCATGGACTCAACATCTTGGACGGTCATCGGTGGTATGGCTGCGGCGATAGTCGCCATGGCGGGTTTCGTCGGAAAGCTATACCACGACCTGGCGTCAATGGGAAGAAGATTGTCCGTGTGCCAAGAGGCTCGAATCTCAATGGCCGAGGAGCATCACCGGGAGGTTTCAACCCTCAAGGATATGATCCGGTCCAGAAAGAACGGTGGGAGCCATGGCCCCTAATAGTGATCTCGAAGGAATCATCAAGAGCCTGGAGGCCGGGATAAAATCCGAGCTGGCCGAGATCGTCTCCGACATCTCCGACCTGAACCCGGAGGCCATTGACGAGACGTTGCTTCAAACAGTTGAGAAAATCGTCTGTTCAGCCAGGTGCAGGCTGGAGAGGGCCAAGAACGGAGGATAACCCGTGTCGCTGGACTCTGAAGTCAAGGCCCGGTGGTCGAACCAAATCCTGGTCCAGGCCTCCAACCCCCAGAACTCCTCCCAGACGACCATCGACCAGACGAGGCTGACCAACGCCGAGACGGACGTCGAGGCGGCGTTCAAGGTCATGTGCGGGGTGGCCTATGACAATACGGATGCCCGTCACGTCATGTATGCCACGGAAGGAGTCTACGTTCGGCTCCTGGTTCTGACCGGCCAGTCCCCGAATGCAGAGTGGAAGGAATGGAAGAAGGACCTCAAGGAGGAGCTTGCCCTGGTGACCGGGCGCGACCGCATCAAGCCGTCCAGCAACTCCCAGTACAAGGTCACCCGCGAGGAACCCAACGAACTCCCACGGGCGGACAAGAGCGTGTTCGATAACTACTTCATCCCCAGGAACCCAGGGGCAGGTGTGCAGGATCGAACGAGCTCGAATAGCTAATGGAATATGTCCGTAGAGGAAACATGGACTCGTATCTTGGGGGCATGGGATCACGCCCTCCAGAATCCCAATGCACCCGTCCGCTCAAAAGAAGGCCTCCTCAAGCAATGGGGTGCCATTCTCAAGGAGACCTCGCAGAGAGCCTTCGTCGACCAGTCGTTTGATGGGGCTCCGTGGGAGCCACTCTACGGTGGCAAGCAGGAACCCCCATTCATCAACATCGCCGGAGCACTCGCAGACTTCGAGGGTGGACGATCCGCACCCAAACCTAATCGGTTCAAGGATCGACCGGCGCTACGCGACTCCCAAACCCTCATGAACTCCATGACCTATGAGGTGAAGGATAAGACCCTGGAGTACGGAACCGTCGTGGAGCATGCCAGAATCCACCAGGAGGGTGGGACGACCTGGATCAAGATCAGTAAGGAGGCCCTTACCCGGATTCGTAGCTGGTTGTGGCAGAAGAAACTTTATGATAAAAAGGGGGGGATGAACTGGAGGAAGGGTCGGGAGGGATATGGGAAGATATGGAATCCGGCAGTAAAGGCTGCCAGTGGTGGGCTTCAACACGAAATTATCAGGAGACCATTCGTTGGGATACCTCCATCGGTGGCACAGAATCTGATGAAGGCAACTGAGTTGTACTATAAGAAGGAGTGCGGGTAAATGGCGGCACCCGATGTAGGCAATATCATCCGGGTTCACGCGCACGTGATCTGGAACCCCACCGACTTTGGGGCTCCCGTCCCGTTCGGGGGAACCTATCTCGGTACGTGCAGGGGAATCCGATTCTCACCACAACCGAAGTACCGGGAGATCTGGGCCGAGGAATGGGGAACGGTTTCAAACGTGATCTACACCGGAGAGGGCCCCTGCACAGTTCATATGATCGTCCGGCATCCCGATGATGACATGCTGACGACGGTGCTTCCGAAGTACGTCGCCAGCGGGTCGAGCGGCATCCGGTGGGTGTTCCGCCCCGGAGGGACCACCGAGAATCTTCGCCCTGGAACGAGCCTGGCGTCACGGGCCGGAAAGCTGCTGATTGCCCCGAAGGCCCTCAGCACCCATCCCATGCTTCTGGTCTACAACGCCATTCCAGAGATCGTGGAGGACGCGGACCTTCGCTTCAGTTTCAATGAGGAATACGGACTCGGGGTCAAATTCGTCGGGACTCCGGACTCAAGCGGCAGAGTGTATAATATGGGACGGATGGCAAACCTGGTGCTCTGATGGGTGATCGACTCGACTGGTTCCTGGCAACCATCTTCACCGGTGAGGCGATGCTCGCCGATACGGACAAGCGCCTGATCGCCGACCACGCGGAACTATTCCTGCGCGCCCGTGGGTCCCTCAACTGGAGCGAGTGGCAGCTTCTCAGTCCGCTCTCCAGGATCGCGTTCCAGGTTGCCTCCGATCGCTTGGAGAATGAGAGGGCAGAACGGGTCGCGGCCCTGGTCGTCACGGCCCTGGCCGAGGCATCGAAGCCCGAGGAGGCCACGAGTGGCCAATCTTAAAGACATGCTGGTGGCCATCAAGACCACCCTCCAGGCACGAACGTGGACCGGGTCCTCCAACAAGGTCTTTGGTTCGAGCAGCGTGGTCATCACCAGAGGGGCCATCAAGGATGCCCTGAGGACCATGGTGGCTCCCGGGGCGCTCATCATGCCCGGGAACATCCGGTGCGACCCGGAGTTCGGTGAGGAGCCGGACCTGTGGATGGTGGACGTCGTGGTTCGGGTGTACACCGTCGCCCCCGGTGAAGCCATCGGAGAGAACCCCCTGATTGGAGCCAATCGGGGAGACGTCACCAAGAGTGAAGGTGCCGGCCTCCTTGAGATCCTGGAGGAGGTCCAGCAAGCCCTCGGACAACTCAACGTGCAGGACGGGTCCAACTACGTGATTCAATTCCGCCAACGCGGCGGGGCCGGAGGGGTTCACGTGGACGAGCGGGTGATGTGGATGTTCCAGGACCTTGAGTTCGAGGCCATCTGCAAGGCTTACTGATATGGGTCAAGACTTAGGTCCGGTCAAACTCACGGTGACCCTCGACACCGAGGAGGCGAGGCGGCAGATCGCCGAGCTGAAGTCCTCCCTCGGGAAGCCGTCTCCCTCCGCCCCCACCACCTCCAGCACCACCACTCCGGTGGCAGCGGTTGAAGGCAACGCCGAACGCGGTCGGAAGAAGCTCCTGGAGCAATTCAGAAGGGAAGTCCAGGCGGCAAAAAACCTGAAGAACGCCGGAAAACGAGCCCCTATTCCCGGACACACCGGTCAGCAATCCGTCGTCAGCCTCCTGGCCGGTGCGGTGCAGAGCAGAGCCACCGGGGCCGCACTCTCCAGCCCCGTGGCGGGGGTCGCCCAAACGGTTGCTGGAAGCGGTCTGCTTTCCAGCGCCGCCGTCAAAGGGGTTGGAACGGCGGCGTTGATCTACGGAGCGTTCCGGCTGGGCACCGAACAGCAAGTGATGATGATGGAGATACTCAAGGGGCTACTTCCGACCGCCCTCACCGACAACGTGATCTTCAAAGGGCTCCAGGACTTCTACGAGGGGCTGGCGAGACGATTCGACGCCTTGGAGTCCTCCGTGATCGCCAGTCTGCGAACCGTGGGCACCACCAGTGAATATGCCGCCGCCAGCGCCAGAATCTCCGGGAACCTTCCGGGGGTCATCACGAGAATACCGAGTCAACTCAAGGACGACTGGATCGTCGAGACCCAGAAGGAGAGGCTCGACTACGCCTTCGGTCGGTTCCGAAGGAAGAAGTTCGCAACCGACTTGGGACAGAATCTCAGTGAAATAATTTCCGGGTGGAACCGATGACTGCCGCAACCAGGGAACTCTCGATCACCTACGCCGGGTTGACCTTCGGCGGGTCCTCCGCCAGGGAGATCACCGGTTGGACCCTGCACGAGGAGGACTACGACTCCGGGTGGTTCGAGTTCGAGATCGTGACCACGGCCGCCAGCGAGGCAGCCTTCGTTACCGAGATCAACGCCATCCGGGACGCTTTCCGAAAGCCCCGGCAGGACCTGGTGGTCACCCTCGGGTCCACCACGAAGCTCTCCAGGAAACACTCCGACAACACCGCCCTGGACACCATGCCCCGGGTCATCAAGGACGGGGACCCTGCCGACACGGCGAGGTCGAGGCACTTCCGGCTGCGGGTGGACTACGGGCTCCCGGCGGACAACGTGTCCACCAACTTCAGGCGGTGGAGTCAGATCAACGTCGAGTACACCCCTTCCCGGCTTCGGGTGGTGACCATCACCGGGGAGTACACAGCGAACTCCTCGAACGGGTCCACCGGGGCCTTTGCCCAGTACCGGGCCCAGGTTTCCAGTTACATCACGACGGTCACCGCGGCCATCGACTCCGGGGCGACGTGGGAGCTGGTAAGCGAACCCCAGGTGGAGCGCAACGAGACCAACAAGGTCTGCCGGTTCACCGTCACCGTCAAGGAGGTCGTCTACAAGCAGTCCCTTTCCGCCACCGACGACGCCGAGATCGTGGACCCACAAATGATCGTGTCCCGGGAGCGCGTGTCCCCAGGGGACTCCGTCGCTGGCGGGTTCTCCTTCGGAGGGGTCATCAGCTCCTCCCAGTTCAACGCTGGTCCCAATGGGAACACTTCCGGGGGTGGTCGCCCGACCGGGGTGATGGAGCCTGCCGGAACGGTATCCGCCCCCGGTGGAACCGCCGAAGCAGTCGAACGCCCGACGAGAATTAGGATCACCTACTCGTGTGGAATCGACGCCACCAAAAGCAAAGACCTTCGCGGAATCTGGGAGTCCAAGATCAAACCTTTCCTGGTCTCCGAGGCGAAAAGCCTGGCCCAGACCGGAATCGTCATCGAGTCGGAAGACCCCGGGATCGACAAGGTGAACAACCGGATCAACGCCACCCTGGAGTGCATCTCCTACCGCTCGGCGGTGATCGAGCAGCGCATCACCGTTCGGGACCACACCCAGTTTGGAATAAGGCTTCGACCTGTCACCACCCCGAACCCATACGATTACTACGAGTACCCGGGTCCAGCGGTCCGGCAGAGAACCGTCACCATCGAGTTGCAGAAGATCGTGACGAGTCCCAGACCTGAAACCGAGCTGGACGCCCTGGTGATCGAGCTGTCGAATCAGGTGACCGGACTGGCTGATTCCCAGAAGTGGGCCCCCATGACGAATGAACCCGCTGTTGCCGTATTGAGGAAGGGGCTCGCCGGGGGAACCACCGTGTACATCGCCGATATCCGAATCGAACGCGTGGCCCAGCGCCGGAATAAGAAGTCCGGTTCCGTGGCCAATGCCGGTGGAGTTACCGGGTCCTCCTTGGCGACATAGCTATGGCCAGCACGACAAATAAGGGAAGTGCGTCACTCGGGGGCAAGCCCCTGGTCATAGAGAGCGGCTCCGTTCGTTGGTCCCTCCGGGAGGGGGTACATCCGAGCATTCAGGAGTTCGAGATGGCCCCCGACGACGCCAAGGAGATCTGGGGCAAGAGCGGACCCCTCACCCTGGAGTTCCAGCATCCGGACGGGAAAAAGGTCACGATTGAACAGCTCTGGTGCCTGAACCTCCAGCCCGGTCCGAATCCCTGGATCAGCGTGGTCACCATCGCGGACCGCCGCTGGTTCTGGTCCTACTCCCTCGTCCGCCGCGTATTCAACAAGCGTCGGAACATCGGGGTCAAACGGGTTCTGGCCAACGACGAGTTCGCGGTGGACTTCGACCGGGCGTTTGAGGTCGGGTGGTGGGGTTGGAGCCTGGACAACAACCGGAGATACGTTCCCCTGCGCATCCTTCAGAAGGTCCTTGAGGACGTGGCCGAGGCCGAGGCCTCCGGGGGCGGCTCCAAGTTCCCGGTCACCATCGAGAGCCACATCGGAACCCGAATCAAGGGGCTCCCCATCGAGGACCTGGAGATCATCGACCAGGGCGACATGGCGGTTCAACGGGCCCTGGAAACGCTTCCAGAGGCCGGTATCACCGTGGACTACAATGGAACTGTCGTGGTCTTCTCCAAGGCCTCCGGGAATGAAAGCGCCATCGTCAAGGCACTTCTTCCGGAGATTCGGGACATGGGACACACCGACCTGGTGAAGAACAAGAACATTCGACCCAAGAAAATACACGTGTACTTCGTCCGTGAGTGCGAGGTGCGATTCGACTTCATCGAGGAGGCCAGGACCCGGGGGATGACGACAACCGATGAGCCTCTCGGGGATTTGCGCCGAATGCAGAACGTCCTTCCCCTTCCGGACTATGACCTGAAGGTGAATGGAAGAACACTCCCGCAGGGATCGTGGGTTTCGTTTGATGACGTATTCCCGGCCTGGGGAACCATGCCCTTGATGGGGGTCACCCGGGCCCTGGACCATGACCTGATGCAGATGGCGATGATCCCCCACATGGAACTCTACGAGGCCATGATGGTGTCCGGTTCCCGACCTGATGAGCAGAAAATCCTCTGGAACTGGACGGACCGAATCGCCACGGCGTTCGCCCACTACCGGACCACCTTCCAGCTGAACCGCAAGTGGGTGGATCGTTTCTACTCGTGGAGAAACTATCGGCTGCTCACCATCAACCCCCAGAACGGAACCCGGGGTCCGAGTCGCGCCTACGGGGACTATTGCATCCTCTACACCCAGAGGAGCCTCTGGAGGAGCAGGAAAAAGGGTGAGCCCCTGGACTACGCCATCAACCGATCGGCCTATCCGTCCAGCGGGAACCTGGATGATACCGCCGCTCCTTCCCCGGCAACGGTGGATGTCGCCGACCATGACCTGGGAATCATTCACCTCGACTATCGCGGCAAGGACCCACTCTCCGGGGACACTCGGACCATTCTTCCATCCAAGATGGCAGAAGACGGAATGCCCACGGCCGACAACTCCAGGAAACTCCAGCCGATCAGCTTTGATACGGTCATCAACACGAACACGCCCCCACGGCTCTCCCCCAGCTTCAAGATGGCCCTGGTCATCACCGCCATTCCCGCGGCCCCGAACGACAAGCGGTGTCTTCACAAGATCACCGTCAACCCCAGCGACGTGAGGGACCTCCTTCCTCCAGGGATGCAAACCGGGTTGAATGACTGTGAAGGTCCGGAGATGGAGATCTTCGTCGGCCCGAACAAGGAGGTCGCCCGGGTCATCTGGAATGACGGCAAGGCCGATGAGATCGAGAAGGTTTTCGGTTTGCGGGAAGGTGAACCCAACCTGACCGGACTGGTCCTCAACGAAGGTGACGCCATCGAGCTGGAGAAGGGTGCGTCTCTCAATCAGATCGCCAGGGCCGAAGCCGCACTCATCTATGCGTCCCTGGTGGACCGCTACGAGGGTGAGGCTACCGGGGACATGAACGGTGGGGTCAGGCTCTCCGGCTGGACCCAGTCCATCGACCACGAGCTGACCCCGGACGGGGAGATGCTCACGAAGGTGAGCTTCCCGGCGCAGATCCCGAAGTTCAGCCTGTTTTCTTTCTTGGATTCCAATACCCGGGCGGCTATCATTAAATTGGCACAGCCGGAGGCCTGATCGTGTTCATCGACGTTTTCGGAAGCGACCAGAGTGGAATCCTCCCCCTCCAGCATTTTCAGTACGACAAACCCCAGGGAGGGCTGGAAGGGTGGGACCTCGACCTCCGGGCCCACAAGAGGTGCGTGCGTATCGTCGGGCGGTGGGACACCGGGGGTGGCATCGGCCAATGGAAGATCGACCGGGACTCGGTCGGTGATCTCTGCGGAGGGTACTGCTGGCCTTCCGCCGGAGAGCAGCTCAGGAAAATCTCCTACTGGTCTTTCGCCATTCCCGCAGTGATCGTGAAAACCGGCAGCAAGGGTACCCCCACTCCAGGAGGCGGTGGGGGTGGTGCATCGCAGGCCGGTCAAATGGTCATGCTTCCCCAAGGTGACCAGGCCGGCAGTCCGGATGGACGGCTCGCCCCCACGCCTCTACAGGCGCGTGTGATCGTCGGAAAAGGACCGAAGAAACCACCGGCAGCCGGTGGCAAAGGGGACCTTCTTCTCGTGGGAATGGGAACGAGCTTCATGCAGTGGAACACGCGTCCGTTCGCTCCTGGGGAGCAGGGTATCGGGGTCGGTATTGGGTCGAGTCCTATTCCGTGGGATATACCTCCGATTCAGCCCGGGGAGCAGGCGGTTCAGGTTGGTGCCGGAGCCCCGGCCATCGGATGGCAGCCGCCGAGGGTTGACCCGGCCGCCAATCCGAATGTGCGCCCGGCAAACCCGGCCATCGGTGCCCTCAGACCAAAAGGGAAATAATCTGAATGGCGAAGAAGACTTCAATCAAGTTCCCTGGGGGATATCAGGGAATCGCCCTCACCTCGACCAATGAGTCGGTCCAGGAGGAACTCTTCCTCCCGGCAGACGGCAGACTCATCGCCGTCAACCAACCGAAGAACGATCCCGACTTCGGGACCCTGGTCTGCGACCTGAAGGAGCAGGAGATCGACCCCGACCGGATGGCCCGACTCCAGTCGATTCTCCGGGTCATCAAGTATCCACTGGGTCAAAGCAACAATTCAATCGGACTCCAGATCGGACCCTCCGGACTCCTGGACTGTCAAGCGTTCATCGTGGATCGAGGCGCGGGGGGAAAAGCCAGCATCGCCCAGGCCTCCGAGTTCGAGGGCGGCCCCTTTCACTGTGGAACCGGGGGTTGCATCCACAAACACGGACTGGACGACGACGGGAACCCGATCTCGGCCCTGCACTTCGTTACCAATGCCCTCTTCTGGAAGGATGATGTGCAGGATGGTCCACTTCGGTTTGAGGATGAGTACAACCAGGGGTACGATGGACCGTACTATACACCGGTTCATCTGGGGTGGGCAGGTCTGGATTGGGCGTGGTGGACCACCAGTCACTGGCAACTTGAACGTGAGGAGCACGACACCGGAAAGATAAAGCGGCAACCTCCGCCCATGCGTGTGGTTCCGTGGGGTGGCGGCGGTGGGAAAAAACCACTCCCCTTGACCCCAACCCCTGGTGGACACCTCATCGGTGGTTTCGGTGGTGGAGGAGGAGTAGGTGGCGGAGGTGGTCCCGGTCCTGGACCTCCCCCTCCTCCTCCGGGTGGGCAACCTCCACCTATGGACGTGTCCCAGGGAACGAATCAACTCCCAGGTGAGGTGGCTCCGGTCAGAACCGACGGTGGAAGAACCCCACAGCAGGAGCAGGAGGACAACCTCCGTAACCTCAGACGGATCAGTGGAGTCGGGGACCCTGCACCCCTTATCCCGCCGGTTTCGTTTAATGCACCTACCCAGGCCGGGCAGACTGGAATACCGCACCTATCCTCAATGGTGTCAACGGCTACGCCCGGAACTCTTGCAAGGCCTGCGTCCTCTGATCGACGCAAGCTCGCCACCAGCAATTATCCAAACATCAATCAGAGGCAGGCCTCACAATTCGATGCGACTCCGGTCGCCGGGCAGATGGCAGCGTTCGGAGCCCAGGGTGGTGTGGTCGGTGGTGGAGCCCCATCATACACCTCACCCCAGGTAGGGGCCACCGGGGACCCCTGGGCCTACACACATAAGCCAGGGGAGGGAAAGTACAAGGAAGGAACGGCTTCCGGCGGTTGGGTCCTTCTTCCCCCAGAGGTCAACCTGGTGGACACCGAGAACGGGTTCATGCCGGACGGAATAGACCTCTCGACAACTTACTTCCTTGTCGGTCCCGGAGCCTGGTTCGGTGCGGGCCAGCCCGAGTTCTCCGATGGGGGTATTCAGGACGGGTATTCGTGGGGACAGGACACCGCCACCGGCGACCTGATCTTCCGGGCCCACGTCAATTCAGCGGCCCCGGTCACTGCGTTCAAGCTCGACCTGGCTACCCAGAACTTCGCATGGAAGAGCGGGACGGCCTACTACGGAATCTTCGAGCACGCGAACACCGGGGAACGAACATACACTTTCCCCGACGCCAGCGGAATCGTGGCGCTCACGGCCTCAGTAGTTACGTCCATCATCGGCACCGCCAACCAGGTGCTGGCCAACGGAACATCAGGGTCCGGTCAAGTCGGTGCCGTGACGTTGACTCTTCCACAGGATATTGCCACAACTTCGACTCCACAGTTTGCCCGCCTCGGGGTGGGGGTGGCGGCGGATGGGACCGCCTCGCTCAAGCTCAACACCGTGGCGGACTTGGCGGGCAACTTCCTGACCGTCGCTAGCGGAGTGGTGAACTACAGGACCGCCTCGGAAACGCTCGGGGATATCGGTGCGGCGGCCTCAGGACACTCCCACACTCACACCGCCGACATTCTGGGCACCTCGAATCAGGTGAGCGTGGCGAACGGGGCTGACGTTCTGTGGGGCTCCACGGATGTTACCCTGTCGCTTCCCCAGGATATCCACACGGGAGCATCCCCCACCTTCGCCAACCTCACCGACAGCGGCATCACGGCGACTCACGTAGTCTACGGCGGCACCGCTGGCCTCCTCACCGGCTCCGCGAACATGACGTTCTCTGGCACCAACCTCCTCATCACCGGCACGGAGCAGGTGACTCAGTATGTAAATGTCGGCACCGTCACCGACGCGGCGGGGCAAGGCGATATTGCGGCTGGACTTACGGGTGCGGCGCGTATTTGGTACGACCAATCCGCCGGACTGCTCGCCGGATACCGGAGCGACAACAGCGCGATTTGGTCAATCGACACCGAAAACTATCTGGCGACGCTCGGCACCAACACGGTGACGGCGATGGGAGACGGAGGAACTTTCACAAAGTATCAGCTTGGGGGAACAGGGCGATATGGGTTGATGGCAATCAACAATAGCCTTACCGCGGTCGGAACCACTCTGGGGGCCATTGCTTTCGGTTGCACGGGGACATCCAACGCGGAAAAGAGGGGTGCGCTAATAGCATCCACGGTCGTGGTGGACTCCGCTACCGCGATGAACGCAAACATGGTATTTTACACCATATCCAACAGCGTTCCGTCTGCCAATATGACCCTTGCCCGAAGGGGAACCTTGCAACTTGAGAGCGGAATGTTCCGGTCCAAGGGGGGCGTGATAGATGCGACCGAGAGCGGCGGTCCAGCCATAGAGATGGCGTATAGTACATCGCTCAGCCGTGGACTCATCGTGTCGTATGACAGGACACTGAACCAGTACAAGAAAACCGTCATTGACGGATTAACGCTTGAGTTGCACGTTTCGTCTGCGCCATATTTCTATCTTGCCACTACCGGGAATGTCGGCGTCCGCACCGCCCACCCCGACCGCGCCTTCGATGCGCTGGATGGGACGAATCCGCAGTTTCGCATCACCCGTACAGATGGGACTGTATTTGCCGATTTCGAGACATCCGCAACAATCGCACTCAAGATAACGGGGGTGAGTTACAAATATCTTGAGGTGGATGAAACATTATTCAATACCTCACTGGGATACGCGGCACTCCAATCCAACACCACGGGCTACTCCAGCTCCGCGATGGGGTATTGCGCGCTCTCCTCCAACACCACGGGCCACTCCAACTCCGCGATGGGGATACAGGCGCTCCGCTCCAACACCACAGGCACCCACAACTCCGCGATGGGGTATTACGCGCTCCGCAACAACACCGAGGGCACTTACAACTCCGCGATGGGGTTGAACGCGCTCCGCTCCAACACCACGGGCAATTACAACTCCGCGATGGGGATGCAGGCGCTCTTCTCCAACAGCACGGGCCACTCCAACTCCGCGATGGGGGAGCAGGCGCTCTACTCCAACACCACGGGCTACTCCAACTCCGCGATGGGGTTGAACGCGCTCTACGATGTTACCGATGGGATTTACAATACTGGCGTAGGCTTTAACACCGGTTGCGGCATCACGACCGGCGACTACAACACCATCCTCGGGGCGCAGGTTACGGGGCTGGCGGCAGACCTCCAGAATACCGTTATCCTTGCAGACGGCGCAGGGAACCAACGCCTAGTTATCGACTCTGCGGCGGCGGCGGTATTTAGTGGAACCGGTCGATTTCTGCGTCTGGGGATAGGCGCGGCGGCGGATGCGACCGCCAAACTCTATGTCAAAGGAGTGTCGCAATACACGGATTATCTGCAACTCATCCCCACCAGCGGAGCCGGTACAATTTATATACAAAGTGCATTGACGAGCGACGATGTACGAATTAATTTCAGAATTGGTGCTAACACGGGGTGGTCTCTTGGCAGAGACGCGACAGACGGAGTCATTGCCAATTCGTTCAAACTCAATTATGGTAATGAGACAACGTTTGGTTCTCCCGCGATTACGGTGCTTGTTACTGGTGCCGTTGGCATCAACACCCCCCACCCCGACCGCGCCTTCGATGCGCTGGATGGGACGGGGGCTCCCCAGATCAGGGCGACGTATACGGATGGGACGTACTACACAGATTTTGAAACCAAAAGCAACGGCAATTTCCTGGTTACACTTACCAGTCCACTTTTCACTATTACAGGTAATGCGGCTACCACACTGAAACTAGAGAGTACGTCAGGTGACGCTGGAGAAAACGCCTTTTACGCTAACAATCTTTCGGCACACGCAAGTTCCAGGGCGGCCATCGAATTTAAAACCGGAATCAGCGCAGAAATATGGCAGTGGTTTGCCCGAAATGGCAGTTTTTGGTGCGGGGCTGCCGGGGTGGCCGACTATCTGCAAGTTAGCCGTGGTTCGTGGATATGGACCACCAACGGGAGCGGAACCTTCACATGGAACGAGGGAGGGGTTGATTCTGATTTCCGCATCGAAGGCGACACCCTCCCCTATGCTTTCTGGCTCGATGCCTCCGCCGCCACCGAGAACATCGCGCTCCTGACGACTGCCGCCCCGAACTGGCAGACGATGGACCGGGGCCTATATCATGGAGAATCCGAAACGGCCCCGACCGGGAATCCCAGTGCCGGTTACTTCCAATATGGCGCAGACTGGAACGGCGCGGGAACATGCGTCCCCTTCTTCCGTGGCGAGGACGGCTCGATAGTCAAGCTCTACACGGGGACGCACATCGCGGATGCCGCTGGCGGTGCCACGGTGGATGCCGAAGCCAGAACCGCAATCGCTGCCATCAATGCCAGACTGGAAGCCCTTGGGTTTAACGCAACGTCTTAGGAGGACCTATGGCCATTGACATCAAGATCGAAGGGCTCACCGTGGCGCAGAAGACCGCGTTGATGGCGAGGCTTCTCATCTACTACGGGCCGCCGCCCACCGTGCCGGGTGTCAAGCCGGAGGATCCACCGACGCCGCAGTACACACCCAAACAATGGGTCAACCTCAATCTCTGGAGGGAGATCAAGAGCAAGATCAAGAGCGTGGCTCACCGCGAGGCTTCCGCGACCGTCGAAGCCGCGCAAGCCGCCGTGGATACCGAATATGGGGATGAGGTGGTGTAGTGGATGTGATTTGCTGTATAATGATGGATTCTTACGTGGTGGTTCTGTAAAATGATGTGAGTCTTGATTTGAATAAAGTCAGGAGGAACCTATGGCAGCTGACGAGATCGCGAAGGACGTCGCCGAGAAGATCATCGCGGAGCAGAAGGAGACGAAGCCCCTGGTGGGTTGCGTCGAGCGGAAGTTGAACATGCAGGACCGGCGACTCATCATCACCGCCGTCACCACATTCCTGAAGTCCGACAACCGGAACGACATGAAGGGGGCCGTGAAGCGCGAGCGCATCCTGAAGGCCCTCGTGTCCGACTCGGTCGATGAGTACTACGACGAGCTTCAGGACACGCTGGCCGACCGCATGGAGCCGTGGCTTCGGGCCACCAACGCCTACAACAAGGCGATGGAGACCGGGAAGCTCATCTCACCCAGACCTCCCCGAAAGGCCCCCGATGCCACACCGGACGAGATTCAGGGTCCGGTCAGCACGTTCCACATCCCAGCCAAGCTGGACGTGCTCATCACCGACGCCCTGAAAGCGATGAAGTGGGAGAACTTGAGCAGGTACGTTGTTGAACTCGGCGAGAAGTACGGCATTCCGCTCGAAGACTAAGGGAGGGTGCACGATGGCGACGGATGAGGAACCCGCCGGAAGGCCTCCTGCCGAGGAGCCCAGTGTCCGCGAGACGCTCTCGAAGAAGATGAAAGAGGACGCCGACCAACGCGCTGCCCTCGCGGGCGAGGAAGTCAATGCCATCATGAAGAAGCACCGATGCGTGATGGCCGCCAAGCCCACCATTGACGAAGAGGGACATATCGGGGTCAGTGTGAAGATCATCGGGGTGTAGTGTGGGACTGATCGCCGTCACGATGCACACCAAGGGATACGAGCTGCATGCCAACCGTCTCATGCTCTCGGCCCTGCGTACCGGAATCACGCTGATCGACCATTCGATCCCGCAGTCGAAGAACTGGTGCCGGACGACCCATCGGAAGGCCGAGGTTATTCTCGCATCCCTGAATAAGTTCGATGGCGGCATCCTGTGGATCGACGCCGACAGCGAGTTCAAACAGTACCCAATCCTTCTGCACCGGCTTCCGGAAAACGTGTCCGTGGCGGCGTTCAATCACGACGGGTTCATCTGGGGGTGCGTGATCTGGTGGAGGAACGACGCGGCCTCCAGGGACATCCTCGCCCGGTGGATCGCCCAGAACGAAACCACACCCCAGTACAGTGGTGATAACAACCTCTGGCATATTCTGGACGAAGGAAAGCACCCGGCCTACGGAACCCTTCCCCAGGAATACTGCTCGTGCGTGCGCCCCGACCGGTGGGGACTTCCGGAGGTGACCGACCCGGTCATCTCCCACCTGGGCACCTTTCACGGTCCGGGAAAGTACGCGGGCATCCGACACCCGCTGGTGAGGGAATCATGAAGACCATCAGCTTCCACACCAACCCAGAATACAAGGTCATGTCGGATCACATGAAGGCCACCGCCGAGAGTGTCGGGCTAGATGTGCAACTGTACGATCTCTCCCAGGAAGCGGCGGGCCAGGGCTGGGGTCACGTCCTGTTCTGGAAGCCGCACGTGATTCTCAGGGCCATGGAGGAGTTCAAGACCGACATTCTCTGGGTTGACTCCGATGTGACGTGGATGAACCATCCGACGCTTCTCTTTCGGGTCCCGGAGCAGAAAGCGGTGGCCTGCTACGTCGAGGCCACGAAGTACCTCTGGGGAGGCCTCGTCTGGGTCCGCAACAGCGCGGCCGGGCGGGAGATGATGAAGGCGTGGATCAAGGAGAACGAGCTGGTTCCCAAGGGCCTCGACGATCACAACGCCTACTGGGCGTTCATGAAGGGTGGCTATCGCGGGCAAATCCACCGGCTCCCGAACACGTACTGCTGGACCGAAGTCATCATGCGCCGGAGGTTTCCAACCGCGGCTCCGATTCTCGAACACGCGCTGCACGTAACCCTTGGGAACAAGGAAGTCCGGGCTACGACCGAAGAACGTCCGTACATGGAATAAAGGAGGTGAGTATGGATCTCAAGGAACTGGCGAGGGTCCTCGGCGATGACTTCGTGGAGGTCATGCGTCCGGCCCTGGAGGGAACGGAGGAGGACCTCAAGGCGTACGGCCTGGCCATCGCGGAGGACTCCCTTCGCATCGCCCAGGGAAAGGCGGCGGAGGACGTGGCCAGCCATCTGAAGGCGCAGATTCTTCTGCTCTCCGAACGCGGAAGCATCAGGATCAAGAGCGGGATGTTGGACTGGCTTACCGGGGCGGTGACGTTCATCGCCAAGCTGGCCCTTTCCGCCGGCGAGAGCTACCTGAGATCCAAGATTGGAGGATGAAGACATGGTGAAGGCAGGGTACAAGACGACGGAGTTCTGGATCATGCTGGTCGTGGCCCTCGCGGGCCTGATTCCCATGAGCGGCCTGATTCCCGAGGGTCACTGGGGGGTGAAGGTTTGCGGACTCGTCGTGAGCCTGGCGGCCACCCTGGGGTACACGATGGCCCGAAGCGGGGTGAAGAAAACCACGGACGTCGTGATCAAGCTCCTCCTGGTCGCCTGCATGATCGCACTTCTGGCAGGCTGCGGTACCCAGGGATATGTCAAGGCCGGGAACATCCTTCCGGCCGTGGAGCTGGTGACCTACGGCTATGACGACATGCTTCAGGGTCGCTGCCCTGTATGCCGGGGAACGGGGATCGCCAAGGAGAAGGTTTGTACGACGTGCAAGGGGTTGAAGACCTTCGACCCGAAGAACATTCTAGCCGACGACCTGGCGACGTACCTCCGAACCAGTGAGATGCTCCGGGGTACCGTCGTCGAGGTGGCACAAAAGAAGTAGACCACACCGGGACTTTTCTTCCCCCGTGCTCACCGGCCCCGTTCCTGAACACCACCAGGAATGGGGCCGGCTCTATCTCACTCACCACCCGCTATCGGTCAGGTGAGGTGACGGTCGGGACCTGCCCGGTGGATGAGAGGGACTAGTCCCCCTTGTTAGCCGGGCAGGTCCTCAGGTTGTGTGGTGTGGAGCCACCCCCTGGGAAGAGAGGGCCCACACGTGAAAGAACGATCGGCCCGGCGACAGGCCAAGCCGCGGTTGCCAACTCGTATACCAAGACCCCTAGAACCCCCTGGAATCCTGGAGGCTTCAGGGGTTCCTGGCGTCGTCCAGGGGTTCCCCGCCTCTTCCACCCTTCCCCGGGGGAAGGGTGCCTTAAAACGAATCCTGACGGTCGTGTAAACCCTTCAGGATAAAGGGGTTAGGTTCCCTACTGAAAACGGGGTTAAACCCTTGATTTTCAATGGTTTATCTACGTTTTGCACTGCCTCCCTGAGCTTCCCCAGGAGCCCGGGGTTCCGAAGGGGGAGGTAGTCGTAGTACACCCCTGGGTGGATGACCCACGTCACCCCGGGGGGCTCCTTGATGCGCTGGAGGGCGCGCTGGATCGCCCTCGAGTAGAACTCGGTGTACACCACCAGGTGTCGGTAGTGGTTCTGCTCCAGGAACCGGACCCACTCTTCGGTGCACCGCCAGAAGTTAGCGATGCCGGAGTCATACAACGGCATGCGATCCCAGAGCTCTTGGGGGACCACGCCGAGCACTCCGGTAGCGATCACCAGATGCCATCCGCGCTTGGGAATTCGCTTCAACAACTCCCGATGGAGAGGGGCCGGGTACGGCTTGTCCGCCGAGCAGTTGGTGATCACGGCGTAGTCGATCCCCTCCGGCTTGCGGTAGTCATGGAGCCTCCCCATGTACTCCCTGATCTCCGGACGATAGTACCCGTTGTACGTGGTCAGGATGAACTCCCGGTTCGTGTGGTGATCGGTGCCCTCCTGGAGTTTCCATTGGCAATCGACCTTCCAGAGGGTGTCCACGAGTTCCGGTCTCAAGGTGCAGACGTGCTCAACGTACTCCCGCTGATGGCCCCCACGCCGCGCCATGCTATAGGAACCTTCCGGGAAAGGGAGCCACGCGTCGCACTCGAAGTGCATCCGGGGGCTAATCACTATCCCCTTGAGGTACAGGATGAGTGGCACCCAGCAATGAGGAGCACCGATCACCCGGACCCCGGGTCCCTCCGTGGCGACACGCTCCAGGACCTGCATCCACTTCCCGTACCGGTCTTCGTAGCGGGCACCACCAGGGAGTACGGTCAGATCAATCGTCGGGGGTTTCTTCATACGTGCACCTCGGCAGGATCGGAATACCCGGCATCATGAAAGCCTTTTTTCCGGAGCAGACACGCCGGGCACTCACCGCACGCCGGGACCTTCCCCAGGTAACAAGTGACGGTGTGGACCATGGCCTCCCAGCACTTCACACCGAGGCTCTTGGCAAGACGCACCGTGTGGGCCTTGTTGAGGAACATGAGAGGGGTGATGATTTTAATCGGTTCCATCCCCAGCCGAAGGGCAACCTCCAGGGCATCCAGGGTCTCCCGCCGACAGTCAGGATACCCGGAGTAATCGGTTTGAGCCATCCCTCCGACCACCGTGCTCGCTCCGATCTTGACGGCATAGGCGGCGGCAGCGGTGAGCATCAGGATGTTCCTCCCCGGGACGAAGCTGGTGGGGAGTCCATGGTGCCCACCATCCGGTAGGATTTGACGCGAGGGGTCGAGGAGGGCAGAGTCCCCGATCTGGGCCAGGAGGTCCAGGGAGAGGACCTTTCGGGGAACACCTGCCAGCTTAGCGATCTTCTCACCGGCCTCCAGCTCAATGATGTGCCTCTGCCCGTAGTTGAAGGAGACGCAGTGAACATCGTACCCGGCGTCCAGTGCCCAGAAGAGACACGTGGTGGAGTCCTGCCCACCGGAGAGCAGAACGACTGCCTTGTAGTCACCGGTCATAATCCCTCCGATCAGATAGAAGCCAACTTGTAGAACTCCTCCCTTGCACTCGGGGAGGTGAGGAAGATGCCTCGCAGGGAGGACACCACCATTTCCACCTCCTCTTCCTCCGCACCCCGCAGTGAGGCGCAGGTGTGGGTGGCCTTCAGGATCACCCCTAGTCCCTTTGGGGATAACTTCTCGCAGAGGAAGTTGGCGATGGAGTCCGCCAGGTTCTCTTGTGTCGTCATCCGTCTGGAGAAGACCCGAACGATCCGGGAGAACTTCGACAGACCTAAAATCCTCCCGTTCGGGATGTACCCGATGATCGCCTTCCCGAAGTACGGGAGGACGTGGTGTTCACACAGGGATACCAGGGATATCCCGGTGGTCACCACCATGGAATCGCATGAGCTGGGGAAGACCTTGATATGATCGCTGGGGTCCTCCCAGTACCCGGCGGTGAGTTCCTTCAAGGCCCGCAGGTACCTCCCGGGGGTTTCCGGATCAAGGGTCTTGCCGGCGGCCTTGGTCATGCACGACTTCAGGATTCTCTCCGCCATGGGAACCGGACCTTGGATCATACCTCGCTCCTTTCCATTCGTTCATATTCCTCAGGACTAAGCTCCTCCGGGGTCCTCCCCACCAGGTCAACCCTCGGGGAGATCGGCCAGATATACTTGTGCAGCTGGAGGTTCAGGCGCCAGTGCCATAGCCTTCTTTTCATTATCCACCCCACCAGATCCTGAATACTTATCGTTGGGAGAGAGCCTCCTGACATCCTGGGACCAACAGCGATTTGTGCCACGGTGTCATACCTAGCCAGTGTTCCTAGTAACCACTCGAGGTCCAGGAGATCACCAACCACCACCTTGATATAGTCCCCCCTCCGGAGGTACTTTAGGTTCTCCAACTTGTTGTGTGTGCTCATCTCTGAGCTCGGCGGCTTGAGATCGGAGATCACGCAGTCAAAGTGCTCTATATCATATAATGTCATGAACAAGGAGCCGGATGTTTCCAAGGACACGGTGCGTCCATAGCTATGAAGCCATCCGGTGAGTTCCCGTACCTCCTTGGCCTGCAAGTAGGGCTCACCTCCGGTAATGGTGCATCGCATAACACCCCTGTCGAGAACATCCTTCAAAACCTCATCGACAGACATCTCCTTATATTTATGGTTAATATCTAATGCCTGGGGGGTGTCACAATAACCGGAGGACTTCCAGCACCGGAGGTTGCAACCTCCTGTTCTCACGAACACCGCCCACTGGAGAGGACCCCCGAGGGTGACCTCGCCGTCCAGTGAGGTGAAGATGCTAGATATCTTCATTGTTCACCTCTGCCGTTGAACCTTCGGTCTCCTGGACCGTGATCCGGACCACCCTACATTCACTACCACACGCCTCCAGGGCCCGGTAGATCTCATCCCAGAACCAGAGGGCTATCTGCTCAGCCGTGGTATTCGCCCTTAGCTGCACGTATCTCTGGTTCTCTTTCTTGAGGAACCTCAGTAAACTCCGATCATCATTGCCGATAAGGACCGCGTGGTCTACCTCTTGAATGATCTTGCCAACGAGTTGATCCAAGACCTTAAAATCCATCACCATGTCCAGGTCGTTTAGAACACTCTCCCCCAACTGTTTGACCAGGGTCACCAGCAACGTGTAGTTGTGCCCATGGAGGGAGTTGCATATCCCCTTGTACCCATGAGTAAGCCGGTGAGCCGCCGAAAACGTGAAGCGCCGGGTGACGGTAATCATAAACACCTCATTTCATGCACTTGTCGACGTAGGACTCGATGGCCTTCCACAGGATGGCGGACGAGGCCGAGTGGTGCGACGACTGTGCCAGGAAGAACAAGATCCCGAACTCCTCCCGGAACTCCAGGCTGTACCGGATGGCGGACTTCACATTCATGATGAGATTGAGAACGCGATCGTTGCAAGACCAACGCCTCCAGCGCTCTCGGTCGAGCAGGTCGGCCTCCCCGAATCCCTCAGCGTTGAGCACCCGCCACGCCTCCTGGGGGACCTTGGTGTGCATATCCTTCTCTCGTCCTTCCTTGAACCAGACCTCTGGCTCAAGGAAGAACCATCTCCCCCGACCCAGGTATATCTGGAGACGTCCGTACCGGATGCCCCCGGACCACGTGCTGGTGTCCACCGAGTACGGTTTGAGTGCTCGTATCAAGGACTCATCCCCAAGACCGAACCAGTGAATCGGTCTCCCCTTGGCCCACACCATCCTCTGCTTGACGATCTGGGCCACCTGATCCGGCTGACCGACATGGTGCCTCGTTGCGAGCTGACCCCCGAACAACCCACCGCACATCACCATCGGTGCGGACTCGAACATTTCATCCATGTCCCGCTCGGTATTCCCGTGCGTGTGGACTGGGAAGGGTCGAAGACCCTGCTTCAACATGAGGCGGTAGTTCTCCAGAGTCCTCACGGGGTTCTTCACGACGTCCAGTGCGGCGTAGCCCCACAGGTTCCTCTGCTCCTTCCAGCAGAACTCCATATAGGCATCGAGGGACACCTCTTGCTTCTTGGTGAATGCACTGTACGCCCCGCAGTCCAGGAGGATGCTAAGCCTCGGTTGACGCCGGAGGATGGCATCCAGGGTGCAGGAAGGTGTGGCCCTCCGGATGTACCAGAAGCTCGTGAGGACGGGGAATCCAGGAGGGTTGATTAGCCTCCCATCCCGGGATATTCCGGAGGGAAGTTTGGATTCCTTGGGTTCAATACGTGCGGAGTTCATAGCTCTCTCCGATTTGATCCTTAACGACGACGAGAAGCCTCTCAATCTTAGCCGCCAGCACTTTCACATGGGCCCCCTTCACCCCGTCAATCCTCAGGGTGTGGAGGGCGGTGGAGGAATCCAGGTCCGGGATTTTCTCCACGTCTATCGGGGCCACCCCTCCCCAGGAGATCTGGGAGTGGGTGAAGCCGGATAACTTCTGTACGTCCACAGAGATCCGACTTTTGAAGAGACGAGCCAGCTTCGTGTAGTCCCACTCCGACCATTCCTGGCTCTTGTTGTCGGAGAGAGCGTATGCCTCAGCGGCCTTGACACTGGGGAAGTTCTTCCAGTGGACCCAGATCTTCTGGTGCCCGAGGCGCCTCGCCGCCCTCCAACGGGTGTGGCCGGCACGAAGTGTCCCATCCGGTGTGGCGATGACCACACCGGCGAATCCGTGCTCCTTGATGAGCCTCATCAATCGGGGGATGGCATCCTCGTTGAGTCGAGGGTTGTCCTTCCACTCCTTCAAGGAGTTGATGGGGACCTCCTCGTATTGAACCTGGAGTCGCCGGCGTTCCTCTGGTGCCTTCCCCCAGAACCCGGAGATGTTCTCGGGTCTCTTCCTCATGGGGACCTTGGGGTCACTCATTGATTGTCTCCTTCTTACCCATCCGATAAAGTTTCTTCTCACGAGTGTAGAGTTGTAGATCGTGCATCAGGGTTCGTACCGTGGCGGTAAGGGTGTATCGTGTCCCTTGTTCCCCTTTTTCTGACCGGACGATCTTCAGGAGGACCAGGTCTTGAAGGACCGAGAAGAGGGTGTGGTTCTCCATGTTCAACTTCTTGACCATCTCCGTGACGGTCAAGGGGAGGTCCCCTCCAACGGTGCGGGATAGATACAACTCTTGAACAACCTCCTCCACGTAATCACGGATCGTGCTCTTCCCCACAGACACCAGGCGCTGGTAGATGGCATCGTCTATCTTAGACTTACCATGATAGAAAGCAATCCCCTGCCCTAACTTTGCGAACTGCTTGGCGAGGCGCGTGCCTACCTCCGGGATCGGTTTGAACTCCACGACGTTGGTTTGGTACTGCCGGCACACGGCACCCCGAAGCCTGGCTACCCACTGAGCGAGTTTCCGGATCTTGGTCATATACTCGCTCGGGATGGTGGGGATCGTCTCCGTGTGCACCGGTCGGTTGAGCACCTCCACCGCGGCATGCTGGAGGTCCTCGCGGAGCTTCGTCTCCTTATTCAGGTTGTTGAGGGCGGCATCTACGATATGATCGTCACTGGTCATTCGCTGGGGAAGCACGTTCCGGTAACGGATGAACCGCTCCCCCAGGACCGATGCCGACCCGCTGAAGCGTTCAACGACCGGGGTGACCCCGGCGAGCACCCCGAACTTGCTGTTGTAAGTCTTGCTCTCCCCGGTTCCCCAACACTTTTGAAAGGTCCCATCGTAGGCCTCCCTCAGGGTTCCGAATATCTCATCCCGTTGGGGTTGGGGGAGGGAGAGGATCGTGGTGAAGTCTTTCAGGACCAGGGTTCGTCCGTTGAGCTTCGGGAGCAGGGAGGCATCCCCACCCCCGACCGCCGTGCCTCCGCTAGCAAGGGTCCTGGGGGTGAGGGTCGAGAGGAAATACACCAATGGTGACCCCGCCAGGGAGCGGAGCAGTTCGGTCTTCGTTCCCCCGGGTGGAGCCACGAGTAGGGTCCACACCGGGTCGCCCTCGATTCGGTTGGCCAACAGCGTACCGAAAATGATGTCCAGGAGTCCGGAGTCCGGGAGGTAGAGGTGGGTTCGATAGCAGTTCACCGTGGTGAGGTGGCTGGCACCTTTCCCTGTGAGTCCGGCGAGTTCCTCCTCCAGGGTCAGGAGTTTGTTCGTGGACCCGGGCTGTCCGTCGCCTCCCCCCATCCCTGGAGGGGACTCATGGAGCAGGGTGTATATCTTATCGAGGGCGTCCTTGGGGTGTTTCGAGTCACAGTAGAGGTCCCGGAGATCGTATCCGTCCGGTCTATCCCCTTCCCAGTGTATGTAGGTGACCTCATCTGCCACGCCGGAGAGAATCTTCTGCACCCTCCGGCTCCCCTGCTCCCCGGCCTGGTCATGGTCGAAGAGCACCCGGACCTTCTTCCCCCGGAAGAACGGAATGGCATGAGGGGGGAGCACCCCTGCACCCGGGACCGACACCGCGATGCCCTTAGTGTTGGTGTCCCGGAGGATGGTCCACATCGCCATCCCATCCCACTCCCCCTCACAGAGCCAGATGACCTCATGCGAAGACCAGTCCAGTCCAAGGGGTCCGGAGATGGATGCCGACGCCCCGGTGGTGGACCGTGACCCCTGACCGATTCGGTATCTCCGGAGGTCATAGGTGCGCCCACACGCCTGGGCCGGAAGCGTGTACTGATACCCATCCCAACCGACACCCCAGGCAAGCAAAGCGGAGGTAGGGAGCCCCCGATTGTCTGCCAGCTCCTTGAGAGGCACCTTTAGAATCTTCAACCGCTCATGGTTGATTCGCCCCTTCTCCCGGAAGAAGCATTGGATCGACCCCTTCCTCCCGGACACCTTGCAATCCCAAAGACCCTTGGTTCGATGGACGTAGAACTTCTTGCGCTCCCCGGGGGCGAATGGTGTGACCCCGATGAACTGGTCATCCCCGGCAGGCTCCAGAATAACCCCGTGCTCGGAGAAAATCCTCTTGACCTTATCCTCGGTGAGTAGTATCATTCGAGTGACGCCTTTCGCTCCCAGTTCACGGTGACCACCTTGAACTCGACCTCCAGCGGCACGCTGATCTGGGGGAAGTCGGTCATGATTTCACTTGCCCTTGTGGTGTACTCCTTAACCCCTTTGAGCAGGGTTCGAGGATACTCAATCACCAACTCGTCATGGATCGGGAGGAGCATCTTGACTTCATCGTTCCATGATTTCATATGCCATTGGTCGATCCCGATCTCCGCCCGCTTGAGGATTTCCGCCGCGGTCCCCTGAATCAGATAGTTGACCCCAACGTATGCCTTGTTCTTGGGTACGTGCAGTCTCCGCCCGAACGTGGTCTCGACGAAACCCTCCCTGGTCTCCTTCACCCAATGGGCCACCCGATAGGTGAGGGTGGCCAGCAGGGGCCAACGCTCCTTGTACCTCTTGTATGCCGCTATCCCTTCCGCCTGGGATATCCCGAGGGTCTTGTAGAGGTTGGCAGGGGAGGACCCATAGGCGGTTGCGAAGTTGGCATTCTTTGCACTGCTCCGGAGGGTCTTCCGCATATCCCCGGTGGACTTGGTGAACCGTTCCCCGTAGAAGACCTGGGCCGCCAGGGAGTGCGGGTCCCCTCCAGGGGTGTTCATGAGCTTGACCAGCTCCGGCTCCTGGGCGTAGTGGACCAGGAGGCGCAGTTCGATCCCGGAGTAGTCCACGTGGAGATTGACGTACCCGGGTCTGGGTCGGAACGCCTTGCGGGCCAGGACCGGATACGGGTTCAACAGCACCCCGGACTTCTGGACGTTCTGGAGGTTAGGGTCTTGGCTCGACTGCCGCCCGGTGATGGCGGCGCAGGTGTTGATGGTGGGGTGAAGGATATCGTCCTTCGTCGCGAGCTTCAGGTAGCTATTGAGTGTGGTGATGCCCCTCGTGTACGAACGGAACTTCAGGATGAGCTCGATCATGGGGTGGTGGGTTTCTTCCCGAAGCCTGAATAATGAACCCTTATCCACCGATGGGCTCCGGGTCTTCCCAGTGCGTTCATACACGGGGAAGTTATACTTCCGATAGAACAGGTCCCGGACCTCATCATCCGACCCGGGGTTCAGACGATACCCGGCACGATGGGACACCTGCTCGCGGAGCTCGTCCACTTGGTCCTGGAGAGATTCAATCATCTTCAGGGTCCCCGGTCGATTGACCATGAGACCCCGACGTTCCATCCGGATCGTGGTGGGGATGACCCCGATCTCAACGTTGTAGCAGTCAAGCCACTTGGGGTTAGCCTTGATCTTGGGCCAAAAGAAAAGGAACAGGCACATCGTCCGCTCGGCGTCCAACTTCTGGTATTTGGTCATGATGTGCTCTGGGACCTTGTGGTATCCCCCACACCCTGCCGCGATCCGGGAGATCTCATCGTCCACCCTCTTGTATCCCGCCAGCTCCCAGGCCAGGTGGTCGAGACGGTGGGAGTGATGGTGATTCTGGAGGAGGTGGGACATCTTATGCGTGCAGTGGATTCTCGCCCCGGTCAGGGACTCCCCCAGGAAGTACTCGCATCCCAACATATCAAACCGGGCGTTGTGCATGACCAGTACCCTGGTCTCCCAGAGATGACTCAGACGTTCCTTGGTCAGCTGTTCCCCACGAACAACCTGAATCCTCCCCTCCCCATCACAGGTGGAGTAGGAGAAGACCTTGGCCCCTCGATGGAGGTCAAGACCGGTGGTCTCGGTATCGAACGCCAACTCCCCCGAAGTCTCCATAGGGAGCGCCCGTGTAGGTCCACGCGGAGCCTACACGGACGCTATGCTGTGGAGACCCCGGTCGGTTACTTCCCCTTCTTGCTCTTCTTGGCGGGGGCGGCCTTGGCCTTGGGCTTCTCCTTGGGAGTGGTCTTGATGGTGATGCCGTGCTTCTTGAGGAGCTTGACCTCGTCCTCGGTCAGCTTGTCCTCCTCCCAGTCGTACTCCTTGAGGGTCGAGACGAGCTTCTTCATGGAGACATCGTCATCGACGGACACGGACCAGGCCTCCGCGAACTCCTTCAGGGCCTCGAGGTCCTCGTCCTCGTCATCCCCAGACTCCTCCCCCTCATCCACCTCCTTCTCGTCCCCCTCTTCCTCCTCGGTCTTCTCCTCCTCGTTCCCCTCCTCCTCCTTGGAGGGCTTCTTGGAGGACTTCTTCTCGGACTTCTCGTCCTTGTCACCATCCCGATTGAACTCGGGCTCGGCCTTCTCCTCCAGGACCTGCACGATGGTGATGTTCTTGTAGCCCTGCTTGTTGGTGCGGACCCTGGCGGTGTACTTCGGGGCGGCCTCCTCGATCTCGGCCAGGGTCTCCTCCAGGTGGGACACGTCCTCCGGCGTCTCGTAGCCCAACTTCTCGATCAGCTGCGCCAGGAAGACCTGACCCCAGACCTTGCCTTCGTCGTTGGTCTTCTCCAGGTTGAAGAACTGGACGTACACCTCGCCGGCCTGCTCGCCCTCGCAGCAGTAGTGTTCGGCGACGGCCATCAACTGGCCGGAGCTCCCGCTCTCTTGCAGGGCCAGGCGCTGGAGCTGGAAGGTGTGGACACCATCCTCGAAGGCCTCGTTGAAGCCCCCCTTCTCCTCCCTGGAGTTGGACCACGTCTCCGCCATCTTGCCCAGACGCTTCTCGAATGCCATAGTGCCTCCGAATAAATTAAGGACCAACCAAAATTATCCAGCCCGTACCGGAACTTTCTTCGCGTCGCTCTTGCCTCCTTTCCCGGTGGTGAGTCGTCCCATCCGGATATCAGCGTAGAACTTCTTGATGGTCTCCGGGGCCGTTTTGCTGGGGAGCAGGGTCTTGGGGTCGAGCCCGACATCCTTCCCAGCGAACGCCAAGGCATACAGGTTGAATCCCCCCTCCTTGGTCATGGGGATGAGGTGCGGGAGTGAGACCCCGTCCAGAGACCGGTGCCCAGCGAAGACCACCTCATCCCCACTGGTGATGATGACCCTCTTGGTGGAACCATCCGGGGCCCTCATGTACTCGCAGTAGAAGAACAGGTCCACCAGGGACTCGACCACCGAGCGCGCCTGCCCCGGCATGCTGGGGTGGATTCGCGTGAACTCCTCCCCGGACCGGGAGCGGAAGGTCTCCTCCTTGGCATGGGAGGTGAGGACCAGACCTCGCCCCGTCTGGAGGATTCGGTGGAGCACGCTGGTGAACTCCTTTTTGATCTCCTTCCACGACCTCCCGTAGTCCTTCTTCCCCCCGATATCTTCCCCTGGGTGGGGGATGCCGAGGGACTTGCAGACGTAATCCATGCACAGCTCGTAGGCACGGTCAGCGGTGTCGATGACCACCGTTTTGAACTTGGATGTATCCTGCTCGAGGAGCTTCACCCCGTGCCGGAGGATTTCCCAGGACCGGCACCCACCATCGTCCGAGTTGTACTCGAAAATGGGGAGCCCCTTCGTACCCGGCTCGGTGGAGAAGAAGATGGCCCCCGGGAACGACGCCAGCCAGGTGGTCTTCCCGATCTTCTCCCGTCCGTACAGCAGTAGCGTGTAGCGGAGCGGGTCGGTCTCCGGCTTCTTCCGCTCCGTGGGGAGTCCGGGGAGTCCGGAGCTGACGGGCTCGGCCTTGCGACGAACATCCTTCACTGGCATACGCACCTCCCTTACCTACTTGGTCTTCCTGGTGGGAATCCGTCGTCCGTTCTTCTCCCCCTTCCGTGTCCCATCCAACTCACGGAAGGGTGCCTCCTGGACATAGCCTGCGAAGGTCCCGGATGAACAATGCTCGAGGAACTCGCACTGGAATCGGCCCACACATGCCTGCGGGTTCTTGTACGTGGGGAGCTTTCCATTCTGCCACTCCTTGAACTCCGCCAACTGTTTCAGGAGGTCGGACTTGAACTCCTGAAGGGTTTTCGGGGTGAAGACGAGCTCATACCGCTTGAAGTAATGATCCGGACGCTTCCGGATATCCTCCCCCACCCTCTCGATGAACTCCTCCCGACTCTCCTTGGCCTCCGTCTCCCGGAGTGCCGGCCTCCGGATGATATTGTACAAGCACCCCTTGATCTCCTCCCCCGGGTTGGCCACCGCCAGGCTCAAGAGGTAGAAGAGGCTCTGGAAGTCAAAGGAGAGGTACAACTCCAACTCGGCCTCCTCGATGCGGCTCTTGGTCTTGGTCTCCAGGAGCCAGAGTCCTCCACCCTTCTTCCCGGTCTGACGGAATACGGCATCGCGCTTCCCCCGAAGCCTGAAGCCTGCAAAGTCATAGTCGAATTGACTCTCGACCCCGACCCAGTCGCGTTTGAAGTCCTCCGGCCATTGTCTAAGATATGGTCCGGCGAGCAGGGCCTCGGCGAAGGCCCCTTCCAGTTCGATTTCATCCATCGACTCGCTGGGGAGTGCACAGGATAGGTTCTCCCGGACCTTCCCAGCGATGAACCTCTTGATCCCTTTCGGGGTGCTTATCTTCGAGTCGGCTCGCATCCCACGATAGATGGCCTCCAGGATATCATGAACCAGACTTCCAAAACGGAACGAGGTCTTGAATCGTTTCGGACGCCACCCGGCGAGCTGGAGGGAGGAGAGGTAGCGACACGTCCTCCAGCTATTGAGCATGCTCTGTGTGACTCCCTGGTCGATAGTGTAAGGCATCATCCCCTCCTGATCGCGTCACCGAAAACGTCCTTCGACCCAAGACGGGAGGGTGGCTTCTTTGCAAATATGTCCGCCAGCTCCCGAACGAAGGTGCGATATTCCATGCTAGACGTTCCGCCCCGACGAAGGATGTACGCCGGGTGCAGGAGATGGTGAGCACCCTGGAACCGGTCACCGCAGGCTACCCTGGCGAGCGATCCCAGGAAGATCACCTCCTCCGGGTCCACTAACCGATAGGTTAGCTGGAGTCGGGGCCAGCACGCCAGCCATTCTCCGCTCTGGGGTTCCCGGAGGTCCCCCCCCTTCCGATCACAGGGGATACATCCGACCGTGTTGCTGATGTAGAAAGTAGGACTCCTCCCAACCGTTTCGGTGGCGTCGGCCATGGCGGCGTTCAGGATTCTCCCCGCCCGACCCACGAAGGCCTCCCCGATAAGGTCCTCACTCCGACCAGGAGCCTCCCCAATGAACATGATCTCCGCCGGGATGACCCCACGACCCAGGACCACCCTCCTCCTCGTGCGGTGCAGCACACACCGGGTGCAGGATAACCAGGACTTCAAACGGATACGGTCATCACTCATTGGAAGTACCCTTGGAGGAAGAGTCCCATGCCGACGGCGTCGCTAACGTGCTCGTTGTAGGTCTTCCCCAGAATTCTCTTGATCCTCCGGTCCACGATGTTCTTGGGGAGTTGACCCTTCCACTTGACCACCGGGACTTTGATGGGCCACTGCTCACAATAGATATACGTCATGACCGAAAGCATCCCAACGATCTCAATGAGTTTCCCTACATCACCACGACCCGCCGACGCCAACCCCTTTGGGGTCATCCACACGGACGGCTCCTCGATATAGGTGGAGCCGGGATGGTACTCCTTCAAGAACTCACCGTACTGGAGGACGACCTGTTGGGCCCGGAGCTCCCACGACCCCTTGGTTTCTGGGGTGATGCACAGGGTGACACGAGGACCTTTCCGAGGATAGGCACCCCACAGGGCCAACCCGGTTCCTCCGACTCCAGGGTCAACGGTTAGAAAGTTCTCCATCGTCTCCTCGCCAGCTCTCTCGCTCGATCCAGGGTCCATTGCCCCCGATGGATTTTCCCTTGTGCCAGGTCCACCGAGTCCTCATCTACCGTATTCGGGACCACCAGATCGAGGATAAGGTGTGGGGACCGTCTCGCGATGTCCACGATCCGATCTTCGGACTGGGTTCGCGAGACGGCCCCGGTTGGTGTGCTGTAGTAGATTGCCGTGTCTGCCCTGGAGAGATTCACCCCAGTCTGGGCCACCGCGTGCTGGATCAGGATGGTACGGAAGTCCCCCTGTGTGAATCGGTTCACGACCTCGAACCGCTGAGGATGTGTGAGTTCTCCAGTGATCCAATCACAGGATAATCCGGCCTTGCGGAGTGCAGCACATGACGCGTGCAGCTCCTGGTTGTAGTTGTACCAGACCACGACGGCGGTGTTATTGAGCTCCGTGCTCAATAAGTAGATAAGCTCCGCCAGCTTCCCATTCCACACCATGCCACCGGTGGGGTCATGTCCCCCACAGTATCGCCTCAGCCAATGATATCGGGTCGTGGCGTACTTGGTCTCTTCACCACTGGGGAGGGCGAAGGTCCTCTCTATCTCCACATACGCCTTGAGGACCTTTGGGGGCATGGTGATTTCACGACGCTGGTAAATCTTCTGAACGTGGGACACCACGTCCTTCCGGCGGATGATACAACTCCGCTCTCCCAGGACCCGGCGGATGTGACTGATCATTCCCAGCTTGGGGACCCAATCGTATCCCACCACGCACGGCTTGTAGTATCGGGACCGGAAGTGCCAGAAGGTGCGGCATCCGAACGCCTGCCCATCGAGGAACGCCAACTGAGGCCAGAGTTCTAGATCGCTCTCCGGGTTCGGGGTGCCGGTGAGGATATACCGCCGGCGGACGTTTCGGAAATGTTTCAGGAAGAAGCGGGTGACTTTCGTCTGGGGGTTCTTGATGAAATGACTCTCATCGAGGACGACCGCTACCCACGGCTGGGTGGCTATCTCTGGGAGGGAGAGGTATCCTTCCTTATTGATAAGGTTCCAGCGTCGGCCCTGCTTTAGAAGCTCACGACGGTTAGCCTTCGTCCCCAAAAGCACTGCGGGTTCCGGTTCCCCCTCCACCTTCAGTTCATTGATCCAGGAGCCTAAGGCGGAGCCCGGTGCAACAATGAGCACCCTTCCTGGAAGTGACTTCAGGGAGCGAAGAACCACGAGGCTCTTCCCAAGCCTCATCTCCAGGAACAGCGCAGGGTGCTTGACCCGGCGAGTGTATTTGAGTGCGTCTCTCTGATGAGAGAAGAGGGATCGAGTCTCCACAACGGTCTCCACGTTCTCCACAGCCTCCACAGCAACACGATGACTACATCAACGACGGGTGCGTTTCTTTTCCTCTTCTTTCAGTTGGTGCACGAGTTGTGAGAAGAAAAACCTCACCATCCGGCTCGTGCGATATCTCCGAAGAACCCGCCTCCGGAGTTCCCTGGTGACACAATCCGGATGGGACCTGACGAGCCTTCTGGTGAAGTCGGTGATTCCACCTCTTGGCCTACCGGGCCGCCTTCTCGCCATCACCATGCTAGGAATATATCGGTGGACTTAGGTGGAATCAAGGAGAAAACTAGGTGGAAATAAAAAAAGTCCCCACCGGCCCTTGTGCAGGACCGGTGGGGATGGAGTTGGGGGTTAAGGTTACGACACGGGCCGGTTGAGGATTCCCACACCGGCCGTGGTCACGTGGGTGGACTTCTTGGCGACCACCTTCTTCGTGGGGGACTTCTTGGCGACGGACTTGGCCTTGGCCTTGGCCTTGGGCACGGCGGGCTCGATCTCCTTGACCGCCTTCACCTTGCCGGCCTTCAGGAGGTCGCGGCGGAGCTTCCGCATCCACGAGGCGCGGTTGCAGACCTGCTTGCTGTCCGGGAACTTCTTCCGGAGCATGGGCAGGAGCTCATCCACCGACTTCGTCGGGTTGGCGATGAGTTCATCCCTGACCAGCTTGGGGATGGGGTTGAACCCCTCCTCGCCCTTGCCCTTGCCCCCAACCCGCTTGCCCTTCTTCATGGTGCCCCTGACGGGCTTCCAGGTGTCTCCGACCTTCACGAACTTGACGGCCATGGCATGCTCCTTCCGAAATTAGAAATAGTCCTCTCCACTCATGAACCGGGCGAAGGTGCCCGGGGACGCCCCCTGCCACTTACGGAGGACGTTCGCAGTGACACGGGCGCCCAGGATGAACGAACCACTGAACTCCAACTGCCACTTCATGAACTCCTGGTCATGAACCACGATCCATCTCTGGAGGGGATGGGGTCCGCACTTCCCTTTATGATGCTCCTCGCACAGGCATCGGTGCAGGGTTCTCCGGATCTCATGCTCCTTGAGGCGCTCCAGGTCCCAGTTGTTGGCATCCCAGATGTGGGGAACCCCCCCGACCCTCCGCACCCGCAGGGAGCGGTAACCCCGCTTGTTCCTGTAGGTGCGAGGATCGGTGGTGAGGATATCCCCCACGGTGACGATGCCATCCGGTCCGGCCTTCTCGATGGTTAGGACCCTGAAGAGCTCCTGGCGTTCCTGTACTGTGACCGGGGATAGCACCTGCTCTTGCATCTACTTCTTCCCCTTCCCGGCCTTCGCGGCCTTCTCGGCGAGCTTCTTGGCCTTGACCTCCTTGCGCCCGACGAGGTAGGTCTTGTAGGCCGCCTTCACGCAGTCGGGGCAGAACCACTCGCCGTGCGGGCAGGCGAAGCCCCGGGACTTCCGGAACTCCAGGTGCTTCTCGGACACCTTGACGACGTAGGTGCAGGACTTACGCGCCACGTTGGCGCAGATCAGGTCGATCTTCTTGCCACCCCCGGCGGTGATCTGGTCCAGTTGGGCCAGGGCCCCCTTGCCCCTCTCACCGAGTTGGTCCGCGAGGGACTTCACCAGTGCCGCCAGGGCATCGATACGCTTCGCCACGTTATACCTCCTCAGGTGGGTTATGACCTTGGCACTTCCGGCACATACCGGAACCTGCCTCGGCCAGTATCTTGATACACAACTCCAGGCCCTTACGGGCCTCCTGCAACTTCACCCCTCGTTCCGTGTCGTTCAGCCTCCTTTCGATATGCACGAGTCGGGTTGATAATCCATCCAGTGCGGACATCACGCGCCAGACGGAACACTCATCCTCCGGACTCAGCGGGCGGGGCATTAGTGAGTCACCTCCTTATCGTGCAACTTGAGCATGAAGCTCACTCCGATGGACACCTTCTCCGGTTCAAACGCACTGGTGAACAAGGTCGCGAAGAGATTCAGGTGGCGGGTGAGGGAGGCTTCGCTATCCTCCTTATTCCATCCGGCGATGGTGGAGGCCTGGAAGTCGGACGCCAGCATACGGGCCAAGATGAAGGCGGTGGTGTGGATGCAGTACGCCTGGGAGTACAGAATGGAGGCCTCGAGCACGTTCATGTCCTTGGTGGGGAATCGCTGCCCGGTGACGTGCCCAACTATGAGAGAGGTCTCGAGCACGTGGTTGGCCTGTTCCCTCCCCAACTGAATAACCATTTCCACTGCCTTGTCCTGCACGGGGTCGTTGTCCACTGGCCTCTGATTCACGTCTCTCATACGGTTCCTCCTCGGTCTACGACACTCCACAGCACCCAAATCGGGCCGGCTACAGGCCGACCCGGATGTCCTTCATCCCTTCCGATGCCCCCGAATTCCCCCGGAAAGGGGGGTTCCTGGGGGTGCAGGGACCACCCCCGCCTCCTGGACCCTTCCATATAGAAGGGGTGCCTTAAATCGAAGCCTAACGGTCCCCCAGGTCTCCCCCCAGAAGCCCCCCCTGGGGCCCCTTCCTGGGGGTCCTGGACCCTATCCAACCCCCTCCTGTAGGTAGGCTCGCTGGGGATGGTACCCAGCGAGCCTAGAAGAGGAGGAATTAATCGCCCTTGTTTACCATATCGCCCCTGTCGCGCATCCATCGCTGGCCCGGCTCCAAGGGGAGCCGGGCACGTCGGGTGCGGGACGTCTAGGTGAGCCAGGGTATCGCCTTCCGAACCAAGCCCACGCTGTACGGGTCCACCATGCGGAGCCTTCCCTCCCAGTAGAGGCGCTCGGCCGTCATGGCGTCTCCCTCTTCACCAGGACCGGAGTCGAGGACCTGTCTCCAGGCGGATCGGATGGTGCCCTCGGTCCGTAGGTTATGATCCTCCATCTCCATCCCCAGGTTGGAGGCGGCGAGGAACATGGCCCCGAGCGTGACACCCAATGGACTGAGAGGTTCCACTGCGATGGTTTCCCTGCCCTTACCCTTCACTTTGTTCGACACGATTATATCCTCCGGTTAGAAAATAAACCAGTGAATCGGAACCAACAACATCAACAGGACCATCCATGCCATGCGCCGCATCTGTTCCCCCTCTCCCTGACCTAGTTCCTGATCTTGGCCACCAGACGATCGTCCTGCTTCAGGTGCAGGAAGTGGGCCATCACCCGGGCCGCCTTGTCGTACGCCCCACAGGGGATGCACACCCTTCCCCGATAGATTTCATCCCCACGCTCCGGCATGACGATCTCCCGCATGAAGTCCCCGGGATACACCACGATCTCATCCGAGTTGCGGTTCTCGCTGAACGTCACCGCCAGGTTGAAGGACCCGGGGGGCTTGAGGCTCTCGTACTTCTTGTCGAGGAACACGGTGACCACGTACCCGTTCTCCCTCCCGTTCCGATAGGACTCGATGCTCAACTCCGTCACCATCCTCTTGATGGTGGGAAGGAAACGCCGCTTGAACTCCTGGAGGGTCTTGAAGGCCTGGGTCGTGGAATCACCAATGATGGTAGCCATGGTATCCTCCTCGTTCTTTTATCGTATCCCTGAAAACCGAACCGGGTCGAACCGAGCCACTATCTCCACTTGGAGGTCTCTTCCTGGACGAACCGCTTGGCCGACTCCTGATCGTACACCCCGGTGATCTGGATGACCGCCCCGGTGTACTTATCCTTCACGCACTGGGGGATTCTGTCGACCACCCTGCCGTAGCTGGACCGGACCCGCTCCGGGGCCATACTCATGAGCTTGAACCCATGGTTCCGGAACCACCCGCCGAGGCACAGGACCCCCGCCAGGGTCTCCAGGTCGGTCTGCGCCCCCATCCTCTGGAGGGGAATCTCGACGCATATCCCTTTGCCCTCATCGGTGGTGTGGGAGGTGTAGAACATCCCGACGATCTCGCACGACCTCCCGGAGTTCCGGAGGGCACGGGCGAGGGCGACCGCACACGCCCCCGACCAGAAAAGCTCCTCGGCATCCCGGTGACAGTTGCCACCAACGTGGGCCACGATCGTCACACTCATGGGGGACCGCAGCTTGCCACCGTCCTCGCGCTTCATGCACGACCAGGCGGAATCCAGGGACCCCGCGTACACGCGCTGCATGTCGATCTCGTCCCCCGTGGGACCCCGGGACTTCTTCCGACGACTCGATAGGACCCTGGGGGGTTCGATTTGACCCAGGACCTTCTCGACCTTGCGGGCGCCCTCGGCCCAGCCTTCCTTGACGACCTGGGCAACGGCGTCGCTTCCCCCTGGGATGCCCCACCACGAGTTGTCGTTCTTCCGGAACCGCATCGTGGAGTCCTCCCAGAGCTCCAGGTTGGCCCCGAAAGGGCGCGCGTTCTCCACGTCCTCCTGGGTGTCGGCGTGGATGTGCCAGAGCTCATCGAGCTCCTTGTCCTTCACCAGCTTGATGTCCAACATTACCGCACCTCCTCGGGGAGCCTGCCCAGCTCATCAGGGGTCCAGTTCAGGAAGTATCCCTGGAAGCATTCCTTGGGGGACCACTCGTAGGCCTTGAGGAGCTTGGACGCGTCCAGCATTTCACCGGTCGACATCGTTTTCTTGATCCGGTGCTGCCGGATGGTGGAGCGAACCTTCAAGCCATACTCCAGGATCGTATCGTTGATGATTGCCTTCTCGACCGTCTCGTCGTAGTCCACCTTCACGAGGCCGACGTTGAAGCGCCGAAGGGTCGCCGCGTCGAGCTGATTCCTGCCGACGAACATGTCGTCCGCACCGAAGCCCCAGGTGTTGGCCGCTGCGACGCACACGAAGTCCGGGTGCCGCGTGACGACCTGGCCCGTGATCTTCTGGGACACGAACATATGGGAGTTCGCCAAGGCCGCGTTGATGAAGGTCAGGGTGTTGCTATCCGCCGCGTCCATCTCATCGAAGAGGAACAGGCCCCCTTCGGTGTACGCCTTCACAAACAGGCTGGACCAATACTCGAACTGCCCACCCTTCCCGCTGGGGAGCAGGTATCCGCTCAGTTGGGACTCCGACATCCCGACCGAGCAGCTGACGCCGTAGAACGGGAGCCCCTTGGGATGGGCCTTGGTGCGGATGGCCTCGGCCAGACGCTCCGCCAGGAACGTCTTGCCGGACCCGCTGGGGCCGACCATCAGGATGTGGACCCGGGACGCGGCCAGCTTCACCATGCGCTCGAAGCAGGCGGGCAGGGTGAAGCCCTTCAGCTTGTTGATGCCGACCTCGTCCTTGATCTCGATCTGACGGGGGGCAACCTTGGGGAGCATCTCCTCGACGAGCTGCTTGATGAGGGCGTTGACCTCATCCTTCTCGGGAAGGGAGTCGCTCACGATCTGCTCGACCTTCTCGGCCAGGATATCCTGCACGATCCCCTGAAGCTGATCCTTGTTGACGCTGGCGGGGGTGGGGGCGTCGCTACCCCGGAGGGCCCGGACCTTCTGGACCGCCTCCTGCAGGCGGGCGAAGTTCCGGAGGGCGTAGTTCGTAAGGGACGTGAGGACCATGGTGTAGGTGGCCCCCGGGCTCCGGATGAGCAACGCCCGGCAGATGGCCCGGAGCTGGTAGAGCTTCAGACCGCGGAGCAGGGACGCCGCCTTGCTGGTGATGTCCTCACCACCCTCATCCTTGGGGGCGGGTTGACCTTCTGACTTTTTCTTCCAGCAGTCCTCGTGATAGGACTCCTTGCTTCCGACCCAGATGATCTGGGTCCCTGAGGGGAAGTGCCCTCCGCACCCCCGGCAGAAGCCGGAAAATTTTGCCGTGATCGTGGATTCCATATATCCTCCTCTTCGTTTCCGTACCTAACCGAGCATGAGCCATAGGCAGGACCACAACAGGATGAGGGCCAACACCCCTCCGATCCATATGGCAACCGCCAGGACCTCTTCCTTCTCCGACTCCCGAAAATTCATACCGCCTCCTCTTCTACACCTCTTCAATCAGGGACATCATCACCGGGCACGCCTTCCCGAACCTCTGCTCCCACCTCCACACCATCCGCTCCCCTCCGAAGCATCGGGACATCTGGCGCGCCTTCTTGAGGGCCTCCGACTTGTTGTTGAAGACCACCCCGTACCAGCTCACCCGGTCGGGCCGCATGGTTCCGGACCTGTAGTAGAACTTTGTCATGGTGTCTAGGACTCCTTATCGGTCGCGCCCAAGCGGCTCACGGCCTGAACGGCCTCGTCCAGTCGGAGATTGTTCGGGAGGGACATCAAGTTGTTGATGGTCCAGGAGATCACGGTCGAAGGGAGAGTGGCGAGATCCGGGTTCTCGTCCTCGTCCTTGAGCGAAAGCTCAAACCTCGCGATGTAATTCTTGAAGTCCCGCATCGTGGACTCGAGGGTCTTCTGGGTCTTGTCAAACCAATCCCTGGCCGCTGTGATGGCCAGCCCCCGGGCGAACTCGACCCCGATCTCCTTTTGTTTCTGGGTAGCCATAATCCACCGCCTCCTCTTCGACCTGTCCGCCGGTCTCTGCGTTCGGGGGAATCCCCGGGTCGACCCTCCCACCATATATGGAAGGGCCGATGCTGGAAACTCACTCGATCTTGATCTTGCCGCCTCCTCCACTCCCGGACGATGGGACCATCACGATCACTTCCGGACCTAAGGGCTGGCTCCCTGGGACCAGGGGTCCCGGGGGGTTCATGGCGCTGGGCTTGTGTGCCCCCGCTTGTCTCCCCTTCGGTCGGGAATCATCCGGTAGAAGTTCGTGCCGATTCTGCTGGGCTCCTCCTCGGTGGGGTCTCGGTTTATCCTCACCCCTGGCCTGCCGCTCGGTGGACCGTGCGACCTTTTCCCCTGTCCGGGGCTGGGCCTACACTGGGGGGATTCCCCAGGTCCACGTCAACGCGCCCGATTACATCAAGAACGAATGGGAGGACCGGTCATAGCCCTTCCCATCATGCGGCGACTTCGTGTCAAGGAACGAAAGGGTCCGGAGGGCCACTTCCCCTTTTCCTTTCCCTTCCGCCTTCATCACTGTTGCCATACATTAATATTATCGACCTTTTCACCTATAGTGGGTAGACCTTTCTTCGGGGGATATAGGGGAAAGTCGTGTAAACCGTTGGGAATCAACCGGGTGGATTCGGTGGAGAATTTCACCTATTTTGACGCTTTGGTTTCCCCTTGCAGACCGTCTTGGGGGCTTCCTGCCCCCTACGTCTGCACCTTGGGGAACACCCTATGGCAGCCCAGGCAGGTGCGGGCGGTGATGGACTCCAGGGGGTAGTTGGTGGACATCCGGTGCCCGCAGCACGGGAAGGTGATCCACCGGGTGTTGAAAGGATCAGCGGGGCCGGCGACCGGCAGGGTCCGGGTGGGGGTTTTCTTGGAGGCCTCCAGGGCAGCGGCGGAGTCCCTCCGGCAGGTGCGGCAGGGTTGGTCCGCCTTGCTCTTGAAGCACCAGTGTGACTCCCCGCAGGCAGGGCAGGGGAAGGCCCCGTAGGGGTTGGGGTTGCGCCCACGGCGGCACCAACCGCAGAGCTGCTCCTCGGCCTTCTCGTTGGGGAGTCTCTGGAACTCCCGTTTGCACCCGGTACAGACACCGGGCACGGCGAGCACCGGTTTACGCCCCCTCCGGCACCAGCCGCAGAGCCCATCCCCTCCGGAGGACTCGGGGCGGATGCTCAATAGCCCCTTTCCGCACTTCTGGCACTTCAGGACTACGCGTTTCTTAGGGTGGCACTTCGGGCAGGGGGGCTCGTCTCCGTGCTGTGTCACGTAGGCGAGCCAGGCAGACCGTCGGAGCTTCCAGGTCCTCTCGCACTTCACGCAGAAAACCTGCTTCCACCATGCCATTCTGACCTCCTTTCCGGTTTTACGCCATCAACTTTACGTCAATCCACCGTGGTATATAACGATTAGACTAACTTCCACCCCCTTATCAATATATATGGGGGGTAATCCCACTTTATTATTGTAACTAATCGCACCTTCTATTTCAAGTAGTTTGAATTTATCTTGATAATAAATATCTTTTTAACCCACCCTTATATATATAGGACCCCAAAATTCATTTTAACTCTATAATATGGTGGATTTAGGTTACACGGCGGAATCAACCGGGCTATCGTTGAGATCAACCGGTGCGGTGCTGGCATCCCCCTATGGGAGAGGGATGGGATAGGAAGGGGACGGGCGGTGGGAGATACTTTTCAGGGAGAGGGGGAGGATGATTGATTTCACCTAATTCACCTATATAATAATGAAGTCATCGAGAGTGGCAGGCGGCAGAGCAGGAGGGTTCATGATTCTATCGAAGGCCAACCTGCAGGTCCTAGACGTGGCGTCCCATAATAATAAGGATGCCGACCTGCACCAAGTTCATGTCGAGCCCGATGGTAGCAGCGTGGGGTCGGATGGCAAGGTCCTGATGGCGGTGGAGGGGATGAAGGATCGCCCCGGCACCCTTCCGGAATTCAAAGGGGAGGAAGAGGCGGAAGGGATGTTGCGGAAAGAGGGAGGAGTGGGGCTCCTCCCAGAGGTCGTGCACCAGGCCCGGAAGGACCTCCCCAAAGGGGCGTTGGCAATCGAGCTGGGCTACGTCGCGGTCACCAAGGTCGAGGAGGGGAGGAGCGGTGGGGTCGAGTTGACCTCGACCGATCTCAAGAAAAACCTGAAGGTGGAGGGAGGGAAGGCCCGTAGGAGGTTCCCAGAGTGGGGGAAGGTGCTAAGGGAGGTGCGTCCTGGGGACACCGACGTGCACCGGATATGCGTGGATCGTAGGAGCCTGATGAAACTCCTCAAGGCGTTCGACCTCGCCGCCCCGGACCCGGAAGGGGCGTTGTTCCTGGAGATTCCCACGCAAGGGAGCGGGGGCCTCATCCTCCGCGCTCGCAACGTGGTCACCGGTCAGGCGGTCGTCGGGATGTGCCTACCCCTGGGTACGAGGGGGGAGTGGTTGGAAATGTCCCCGTGGGAGCGTGGCCTGTTCGGGGATAGTAAGAAGAAACCGGCGAGGAGGGTGTGATGTCAACCACCGTGAAGCGCCACCGGTGTCTACGGGTCTACCT
>Ga0315273_10000240_pt1 | contig 53160 bp, 45 predicted proteins | sample YL17G02_0_MG_FD_205753 | JGI IMG/M metagenome (GOLD analysis project Ga0315273, IMG submission 205753) | Sediment microbial communities from Yellowstone Lake, YNP, Wyoming, USA - YL17G02_0 | ecosystem: Environmental > Aquatic > Freshwater > Lake > Sediment | place: USA: Wyoming | collected... | reverse complement strand
GACCACATTTTCACGTACAACAACCGGGACCTTGCGGGAACGATCCGCATGATCCGCGAGATCCGCCGCGGGCGCTACGATCTGGTGATCGTTCTCCACACGGTGTCTTTCTCATTCACGAGCGCGCTGATCGGCCTCCTCTCGGGCGCCAGGATCCGAGTGGGATCGACGTCAGATCCGTTCGGGAACTCGCTCAGCGGGGCGTTCTACCATCTCGAGCTTCCGCTTCCCGGCGCGAGCGAGCTGGCGCAGATGAACGAAGCGGAGCACAACGTGTATCCACTGCGCGCCATGGGGATCGACACGAAGGATCTGAGCCCCATCATCGTCCCCGGCCCGGCGAGCCAGTCATTTGCGAGAGAGTTCCTCGAGCGGGAGACGAGACCGGGGAGAAAACGAATCGTCGTTCATCCGGGAGCCGGTAAGGCGGCGAATGTGTGGCCGCCGTCGAATTTCGCGGAAGTCGTGAACCGGCTCGGCGGCCGCGCCGAGATCGATCTTCTGGTCGTCAGGGGCCCCCGGGACGCGCACGCCGTCGAAGAGTTCGGACGAGCGGTCCGCGTGCCCTACGCCCTCGTCGAGGGGCGTCCGATCAGCGACGTCGCCGCGGTTCTTCGCGCGTCGGACCTCGTGTTGTGCAACGACACGGGGATCATGCACGTCTCGTCAGCGGTCGGGGCGACGACGCTTGCCGTCTTCGGCCCAACCGACCCTGTGCGGTGGGCTCCGCGCTCAGCGAATCTCACCGTCGTCCGCGCAAAAAACGGCGATCTCCGGCAGCTCGATGCCCAGACCGTTGTCGAGGAATCTCTGCGCTTGCTCGGGCTAGTAGATCGTGCTGAGTGTGATCTTGAGAGTTAGAACCTGCCTGGCGTCGATGGCCACACTGTTGTTCCACACGTGATAGCCAGCCTTCTTGACCGTGAGCTGATGACGGCCCGCCTCGACTTCGATGGAGTCTTTGAGGGGAGTCGGTCCGACGAAGACTCCGTCGAGGTACACTTCCGCGCCTTCGATCGTGGAGAGACTGATCCGCCCCACGAGCTTCGTCATGATGATGCTTCGTGAGGAGAGCTCGCCGGCCGAGATGTTAATGTCCTCGACGTATGACTCGTGATTCGGGCTCAAGCACTTGAGCGTATGCCGTCCACTCAGGATCTCGACGCGGCGCCTGGGCGTATCGCCGATGAATCTGTCGTCGATGTAAATATCGGCGGCCGGCTCGCTCGTGACCGAGAGCCAACCCGTTTTCTCCACCTCTTCCGCTTCGCCGGAATCCGCAACGGGTTCGGTTTTCTTCGGGGCCTGTGAGTCTTCGGTTTGTCTTGCGTCCGCCGCCGGAGCTTCGGGAAGAGTGTTCGCAGCCGGCGCTCGCGCCGCTTCGCCGGCCGCCGCTGTGGAATCGTTCGTTGTCGCGGGGGCCACCGTCGCCGAGTCGTCCGGAACCGCCTGATTCGCCGGCACCGCCGAGGAGATGGATTCGTCCGCGGGAACACCCAAAGGCGTGAAGCCATCCGTCGCCCCCGCAGAGAAGAACCCGGTCTCGCCCGCTGAAGACGGCGCCGCGGACTTCTTGCCGCTTCGCGCCAGTGTCTCGGCAATCCGCTCCCTCGTTGTAAGCGGCGCGGAGACGTACACGAGGGCGGCGATCCCCGCCAAGGCTCCGACGGTGAAAGCCACAGCGAAGCTTCTTTTCAGGCGCCTTTTTTTGTTGCGGGCACGTTCTGTTCTGGGTAGAAGCATCGTCGCACCGTCCGGTGCGAGCAGCGACTTCAGGTTCTCGGCCGCGTCGTTGAGCGCATCGAGACCCATATGTTTCTCGATCGCTTGACGGAATTCGCGGGCGCTTTGGAACCGGGAGTCGCGATTCTTGTGCATCGATTTGAGGAGAATGGCCTCGACGCCCGGATCGAGATCGATGCCGAACCCGGACGGCTTCGGCGCGTTCTGGTGGATGATGTTCTGGATCACACCCATGTAGTTGTCGCCCTCGAACGGCTGGTGGCCGGTGAGGGTCTCGTAGAGCACAGTGCCGAGAGAGAAGAGGTCGCTTCGCTGATCAACGGTCTCGCCGAACGCTTGTTCGGGAGACATGTAGAGCGGGGTTCCCAGTATGGAATTGGCCGCCGTCTGTTGTACCTGTCCTTGCGCGAGCTTCGCGAGGCCGAAGTCGGTGATCTTGACCCTGCCCATTCGCGTCAGCATGACGTTGCCGGGTTTTATGTCGCGGTGGATGATCCCCTTGGCGTGGGCGTGCTCGAGCCCCGTGCAGATCTGATGGCAGACGGCGAGGGCGAGATTCACGGGGAGCTGCTTCCATTTGTCGAGGATGTCCCTGAAGCTCTCGCCTTCGATGAACTCCATCACCATCATGTACGTGCCGTCGTCAACGCCGAAATCGATGATCTTCACGATATTCTCGTGATCGAGTGAAGCGGCCGCCTTGGCCTCGAGTATGAAGCGCCGCGTGAAGTTCTCGTCGGTGGTGAGGTGGTGGTGGAGTTTCTTGACGGCGACGACGCGGTCGAGGGACGTCTGGATCGCCCTGTACAAGACAGCAGTCCCGCCGGTCGCGACGAGCTCGAGTATCTGATAGTGCTTGGCGTCCGACACGATTCAATCACCTCGCCAACATCAAGCGCTCGGCTAGGTAAGAGGGAAGTCCTTCGGAGAGGATCTTGCTCTGGCACGAGGAGATGTCGTACGGGATACGCAAGAATTCGATCGTCTCGCTTTCCTCGTCGAGCACAACGACGCAGGCGTCGGGATTGCTGTCCCTCGGCTGCCCGGTGCTCCCCGCATTGATGAAGTAGCGGTGTCGATCCTCGATCGTCACACGATTCTCTCTCAAGATCTCTACGGCGCCCGTACGCTCGTTCATCTTGACGATAACGGGCAGGTGGGTGTGTCCGACAAAACAGAATCGCTGTCCGTTCGACGACAACGCCTCTGCGACGTCGTCGAGCGTGCGGATGTAACGAAATTCCATCGGCTCGATGGGCGAAGCATGGGTGAAGAGGTAGTCCCCGTCGATGTAGACGAGCGGCATGTTGGAGAGCGCTTCCAGGTCTTCGTCGCTCATCGCCTGCCGTGTCCACTCGACCACCGCGGAGGCGATCGGATTGAAGTTCTCCGATCCGATCACGCGGGCCACGGCGAGGTCGTGGTTGCCCGCGAGGATGAGGTTCGCCTCGTCTTGCAGCGTGTGGAGGCAGGGTTGCGGGTCCGCCCCGTAGCCCACGACGTCTCCGAGACAGTACAACTGGTACGGCTCGAGTTTCCTCACGAAATCGAGGACTGCCCGAAGGGCTTCGAGGTTGCCGTGGATGTCCGATATCAGGATGTAGCGCATGTCGCCCTCCGCTGGTGACGGCGTCTCGCTGGCGTTCCTACTCTTGAAAAACGAATTTCTTCTTGCCGATCTTTATCAGGTCGTTGTTCTTCAACACCTGCTCTTTGACCGGCTTCCCTCCAACCGTGAGCTTTCTGTAACCGGAGATGTGCCGTATGACGTAGTGACCATTCGTCTTCGATATCTCCGCGTGCCGTTTGGCGATGAAGAGGCCGGCGATTGCGATGTCCGAGGCCTCGTCCTTGCCCAGCGTGAGGTTGGAATCGCCGATCTCGATTACACGGTCCCCCGTCTTGTCCCTCGCGACGAGTCTGGGCCTGGGCCTCGAGACCTCCTTCGTCTCCACCGGCGGCGTCTGCTTGCCGGCGCGCAAGATCACTGTTTGATCGAAGCGGTCGGTGTTCGGGGTCACGGCAATCTCTTTCGATCCATGTTTCCGGAAGGTGAGCTTGTGCTTACCGATTTGTATCTCGTCACCGTCGTTCAGGAGCGTTCTTCCCACGCGTCTTGCGTTGACGATCGTGCCGTTGAGGCTGTCGCAGTCCTTGATGTAGTGTTCGCCGTTGTTTTCCTCGATCAGCGAGTGCAGGCGGGAGACGGCGAGATTATCGATGACGATGTCATTATCGGGCGCGCGTCCGATTTTGAAGACGGGTTTGTCGAGCATCCAGTGACCGATCTCCTTGTCCTTGAAAATCAGAGTGAGGACAGGCGGTTTGGAGAGAAAAAGCTCGACAATGCTACCCTTGTAGTTCTCGGCGATGATTCTCGCGTCCCGCGCGTATTTGACGAGGAGGTCCTCGTAGAGGTTGATCGAGATGGGCTTCCCGGCGGACAGCGTGTAGATTTTCACGAGGAAGTCTTCCCTGAACGACCGGTCGTTGTGACCCGCCGCAGAGAGGCCCTGGCACAGGGCCGTCGTCCTGCCTTTCTCATACCTCAGAATCGCGAGAAAATCGTCCTGCGACGCCGCCACGATGCAGCTCTTTCCCTCCCCCTCGATCTTGTCGAGGACCTGATCGAGATCGACGAGCGAGGAGAGGAGTTTCAGGACGGGCTTCTTCTGAAAGAGGATGAGGAGCGAGTGCAGGATCTTGTCGTCGACTGCGTAGCACACGATCCGCGCCGCGGCCGCGCGGTTCACACCGTGCAGGAACTCTTTGATCGTGGTCTCGACAAACTGAGCGTTCCGGATCGCGCCGGCTCCGTAGATTTGTCCGTTCCGAAAACACGCGAAGCAGTCCTCCGCCTCGCCTGACACTTCGAGATAGACGGGACGCCTCTCGCTGGCCGCGATCGCCTCACGCAGAACCGCGTCCAAGCCGGCGGGAGACACTCCATCGAATTGTTTGACTATCCCGAGGTGGGGGAGAGTGATGATCACCGGGTCCACGTCCTTTGCGAAGGATGCAGTTCACGCGCCGCTCGCGCTGTCAAACGGGCAAGAAACATGCCAGGGTATCGCTCGGTTCGTTCGCGCGAAACGTCGCATTCCAATGCCGCAAAACCTGTTACCAATGCGCGCGTGGAAAGCGCGTCGCCGTTATCCGCAAGGATGCATCGGCCCGTCTTCGAAGCAAAATGCTCCCGCCGTCTGACCGCCCGGCGGGCGCGGTGCCTGGGAATGCCGCATTCGGCCGCGTAGTTTCTCGTTGCTACTCGTTCCGTGGAACCGTCCGCGCCCCGGAATCCGCGGAGATTGGACTTGAATTGATGCGCGATGTGGTGTAGAATTAGCCGGTCAACTGGGGCAAAACTCCGGATAAGCGTTAATGAGTGATCGTCAGTAGTTTGTACCAAGAAAGCCATTGGGTTGCCGGGAAACCCGATGGTTTTTTTTCTGAGGGGGGTGTTGTTCGCTTGCTCAGCACCGGGAAAGTAAAGTGGTTCAACGAAGCGAAGGGCTACGGGTTCATCAAACAAGATTCAGGCAGAGACATCTTCGTTCACTACTCGGAGATCCAGGAGAACGGCTTTCGCACCCTCGCCGAGGGGGATCTCGTCGAGTTCGAACTCAGAGAGGGTGCGAAAGGGCTCGAGGCGACAAAGGTCGTCCGAAAATCGAAACCTGCGGAGCAAGGCGCTGAAGAGCGCGACATCTCCGGCTAAGTGTTGCTCTCGCTGATTCGCTGGAGATTCATCCTCGCTTTTTCGTTGCCCGGATCCAAGTCGAGGGCCTTCGTCCAGGCGTCTCGGGCTTTGTCGATCTGGCCGAGCTTGAAGCACGCGTTCCCGAGATTTGTGTAGGCGAGACCGTTCTTGGTGCTCCTGCCCAACGCCTCGTTGTACATCTCGACGGCCTGCTCGTAGTTCCCCTGCTTGTAAAGAACGTAGCCGAGGTTGTTATACGCCGCTTGGAGCGATGGGTTGATCTCGACGGCGCGCTTGAACGCGTCCGTGGCCTTCTCTTCGTCCGAGAGCTCGGTGTGCGTGAGCCCCAGGTTGTTGTACGCCTCGGCGAAATCGGGGTCGAGATTCACCGCCTGGAGAAACTGGTCGCGGGCCATCTCGTACGCGCCGTTGTGGAAGCTCGTCACGCCGAGGTTGTTGTACTTCCTGGATTCCTTCTTCGCCAGCCGGGCCTGCTCCTCCTCGCGGTGTTTCTCTCCTGCCTGGAGGTAACCGGCGAGCTCCTTCTGCTGATCGATGAGCGCTTCCAGCCGCTTCTCCCACGCCTCCTGGCGCGATGTCGCCGCGTCGAGCTTCTCCGCGATATCGTCCTTCCATGAGGAGAGCTTCCGGTCGATGTCCCTTCGGGCCTCCATCGATCCGTCGAACTTGTCCTTGAGTCCGCTCGAGAAAGTCTTGAACTCTTTGAAGTTCTCGTCGAGGCTCGCGACGAAGTCCGAGATCGTCGTGGAAAGGCTGTCGAAGCTTTCCTCCCTGGCCTCGATCTTCGTTTTGAGCGACTGCATCTCGCTCTGGACGGATTGGGCGGATGACGCCCCGGCCGTCCCCGCGAGCTCGTCCAGTCTCCTCGTCAGCTCTCTCCTCAAGCCATCGACGGATTCCGTCTGCTTCTTCTCGGAGTCGGCGAGACTCTCCACGATCTCCGCGACACCTTTCGTCTGGAACTTCCAGATCTTGTCGATGTCGCGCGTGATCTCGCGTGCGTTTCCGCTATCGCCGTGCGTCTCGAGGTCCTTGAGCCTCGCGTACATGAGGTCGAACTGGCAATCCCCCGACGCTTTCTGGAAAAAGCGGCAGGATTCCCTGAGACAGTGCAGATGGTTCGAAGCCTCGGTCCGGACTCCGGCCTCGGTCATGACCTGGGTCTGGACCGACGCCCTTCCGTCGTCGTTGTCGTAGCCGAGGATGACGACGTCTCCCGCCGACCCCGGTCCGGAGCCCTCGGTTGTCCGCGCGCCGATCGCCAGTGTGTTAGAGTGTCCCTCTCCGAGCAGGTGAGAGATGAACGGGCAGATTTTCATAGCGTTGAGCCTCCTCTTTCCAGGTTTCGTGTCACAGAATGGTCGTTTTCTCCAGCGCGAGCGCGTTTCCCGCGGCCGCTTCCAAGTACTTGTCGTAGTTCGATTGCGCGATGAGCTGCACATCGGAGAGTCCCGGGTACTCGCTCATGATTCGCAGATACACGCTGTGTGCGGCCTCGAAGTTGTGGAGAGCCCGATAGCAGTCAGCGATTCGGAGCAGAAAATCCTTCCGTTCCTCTTTGCCGAGCGCGTTGAGGTGAACCGTCTTCAAGGCGACGAGCGCCGGCATCGGCTGGTCCTTCGCCAGGTAGTAGCGCGCGAGTTGGAACTTGCGGGCGATGTCTTCGCCAAGCGTTGCCGGCTCGAACGAGAGAAGCTTTTTCATTTGCTCCAAGCGGCCTCCCTCGAACGCCCGGGCAACCATCTCCAGGTTTCGTCCGCGATCGAGCTTGCCGTCGAGGAACAACTGGTACAGGGAATCGAAGTCTTGGGGGAGGCCGACCGGTTCGTCCGGGGCTTCGACCGGTTCCTCAGACATGCCGACGGACTCGTCCGGTATGCTGATAGGCTCTTCCGGAAGGCGGACGGAGTCCTCGGGGAAGCCGGCGCTCTCCTCCGAGAGGCTGACGGGCTCATCGGGCTCCGTCACCCGGGAATCCGGCGGCGGTCCGCCCAGACGGTTCTCCGACGGCGCCGCTGCGGTCTCGAGAGCGGCCGGCACCGGTTTCTTTGCGCTCTTGCCGGCTGCAGATCTCTTCGCCGCGAAATCACGATTGAGGTACTCGAAAAGATCAGATCCATCCTCGGTATCCGCCATTTGCGCGGCATCAGCGAACGCGCTGGGGTCTTCTGGAACGGCGCGTTCCTCGATCGCATCCGGAGCCCCATCCGCATCCGGGGCGGCGTGCATGCTCAGAGAGAAATCGTAGCTGACGATGTCGGGTGAAGGAGACGGGCAGGCACGAGTCCGGCCAGTGTCCGCCTCCTGGCCAAAAGCAAGATCAGAGACGCCCAACCGCGAGGCATTCCCCGCTCGAGCCTCCTCGGAAGGCGGGGAGTCGGGGTCGCCGGGTTCTTTGTCCTCGGGCTTCGCGTCGTCCGCAGGTGCGAGGCCGGAGTTGTCGTACCGCTCGAATTCAAATCCGGAGCTCTTGGCACCGGCCAGCGACGCGCTGAACCGCTCGTTGTAGAACGACCGTATGAGGGGGACCGATTGGTATTTCGAGAGGAGCTCCTTGACTACCGGTTCTTCTTCACGCCCGTAGGAGAGCATCTCCTTCAAGATTTCGAGGGCCTTCCCATGAAGCCCTTCGTTCAACGCCGTCTCCGCGAAAAAAAGCTGGATCTCCGTCGAACCTCTGCTTGTCTGGGACCTCGATTCGAGCCACTCGACGAGGCGGCCCCTGTGCGCGCGTTTCTCGTAGATCTTCCTGAGCTGGCTGAGGGCCGTTTCCCGCCTGCCGGCGGCAAACGCGGCCTCGACGAACAGGAATTGCGGTTCCAGCTCGTTGCCGGCTGTCTCGACGGCCGGTTTCAGCATGTCGATGATGTCAGGGGCTCTGAGGGGATCGCGGTCGAGAACCGTGCTGAGGAGATCAGTCGCCTGCCGCATTCCGCCCACTCCGAGGTAGAGCTGCGCGAGATTCATGTTGCGCGCGCCGACGGGGACTTCTGGTTGGTCTCCAACCGATTCGATCCGGTCGATCGCTTTCGAGACGAGCGCGGGGCTCATCCGAACGGCGTGACCGAGCTTGTCGAACCCCTTCGCATACTCGGTGCGAGCGATATAGCAGCACGCCAACGCGTAACTCATCTCCCCGCTCTGGCCGTGCCGCTGTTCCGCGTCCGCAAGATAAGGCGCGAGCGCCTTGGAGGAATTGGGACTCTCGTCGAGGGCGCGAATGAAACCGTCCATCGCTTCGGAAAACCGGAGGAGGCGCAGACACAACAAGGCCTCGGTCAGCGTGTACGAAACAATGTCTTCTCGCGCCGAGAACCCCGCCCCCACAGAACCGCTTACCGTCTGCTTCTTGGTACGTATGCGTTCGAGAAGCTCGTTCGCGGCGTGATCCGTGAATCCCTCGAGAACGGAACCGGCTGCGGCGAGGTCTCCGCCGCGGATCGCTTGCTCGAGGAGAAAACGGCCGACGATCGAATCGTTGTACGTTTTCGCCTTCTCGGCGGTGAAAGTCCAAAGTTCGAACACGTCACTGGAGAACGTCTGCTGCGCTCTCTTGAAAAACTGGATCGCCTTGAGCGACTCGCCCGATTCCATGCTCACGTCGATCGCTTCGGTGTGGAGGCTGAATTCTCTGGGGAACTTCTCGATCCCCTCTTCGAGCCGTGAGAGGGCTTTCTTGAAGTTGGAGTGCTGGCGGTCCTCGCACGCCTTCTCTATGACCGCGGCGGCTTTTGGATTCATCGGGATGACTCTTTCGACGAATGTAGTTGGACGTACCTCTAGCCGGTCGGTATCGGAGCGAATCGCATACCAGCCTCGGAAGCAAAAACATGGCGACATCTGGCGGTCTATTGCCTTGCGGTGTAATTAGTTATGGCTTGGGGTGGAGCGGAGGGACGGGGGACGGGTGCGGAGGACCGCGTGTAACGTGCAATTTGCACGCGGCGCGAACGAGGCGCCGCGTTCCTCAGGACATCCCGATGGCCGTTGCATACAGCGTCGAGGCACATTAGTGTTAGAAACGTTCGCATCTGAAACGTCAGCGCCGGGAGAGAGCTGGAGGCTTGTGTGTGAAAACAAGAGAGGACTGGGCGGTTGCGCTCGTCAGTGGAGGGCTGGACTCTCTCGTCTCGCTCGCCGAGGCGCACGCCGAGATGGAAGTCCGTCTCGTTCTCTTCGCCGATTACGGACAGCGGGCGATCGCGCGTGAGAGAGAAGCGGCGATGAGCGCGGCCACGTTCTACCAGCTCCCGTTCATGGAGGTGGACATCGGCTGGCTGAGGTCGCTTGCTCCGGAGAGCATGCGATCGAACGAATCGCTGACCTCCGGAGGGAAGAGGTTTAGTCATTCACTCTCGGGCGAACGCCTGAAACTCGATGCCGTGGACGACGTGTGGATACCGAACCGGAACGGGGTCCTCCTGAACGTGGCTGCGGCCTTCGCGGAGAACTTGCGCTGCGGTCTCGTTGTGACGGGTTTCAACCGCGAGGAGGCGTGTGACTTTCCGGACAACCGGGCGGAGTACGTCTCCGCGGTCAACCGCGGACTCGAATTCTCGACGCGAAGCGGGGTTCGCGTGGTGAGCTTCATTCAAGATCTCGACAAGCGCGGAATCCTCGAGCTCGGCATCGAGTTGAAAGCGCCTCTCGGGCTGATCTGGAGCTGTTATGACGGTGGGGAAGCGATGTGCGGCCGCTGCGGATCGTGCAAGCGGCTGAAAGCGGCGATCGAGAGTCTACCGACGGACTCGAGGCCTCATATCCGATTTGCGGGCTGACGTGCAAGCACCAGGATTTCGATACGGGATTCTCGACGCGGAGACCGCCTACTCGGGCAGAGAGCTTCGAAGCGGCTGGGTTCTGAGTCAGACGGGGCTCGCTGGCGATGCCGCGGCAGGATTCGTCGGGCCCTGCCATGTGGCCAACGAGGACCTCGTGGATATGGACGATGCCCGCCAAGGAGAGTTCATCCGCGCCGCACGCATGGCGCACGTCATCGTGGAGCATCCCGCGTGCGATCTCGAAGCGGCGGTTGCGCGTCAGCGACTTCTCGTGTGCATCCTGTGCGAGATCCTGGGGGAGAGAGGGTTTCAAGTGCGCCGAAGCGGGGACGATGTCTTCTTCGATTCGAGAAAGCTCACGGTGTCGATCGCTGCTCCGGGGCCCGCGTGCTCGCTCATCCATCTGGGGATCAATGTGGATCCCGAAGGTGCCCCCGTGCCCGCGGCCGGGCTCGGGGAAATGAAGATCGACCCGGCCGAGCTTCTTGGGGAATTGCTGGAGCGGTATCGGCGCGAGATCGAATCGATCCGTTACGCCACGGGGAAAGTCCGCCCGGTGCCGTAGTGCGAGAAACCGTGCGCTGAAGGGCTCTCAACGACCCTTCAGCGCACCGCCCCGAAAAGGTTCGGTGTGCCGTGACGCACGTGACAGGATATCTTTCCGAGATCTTCCGCTCGATACAGGGCGAGGGGATTCACGTCGGCGAACAGCAGGTGTTCGTGCGAACGGGGGGGTGCTCGGCGACGTGCTCCTGGTGCGACACGAACTGGAGCAAGAAGAGACGACGGTCGTGCACCGTCTACGGCGCCGAGGAACGATCGCTCAAGAACCCGGTGACCGTCGAGGCGACGGTGGGGGAGGTGCTCGCTCTTGGCGGTGAGAGCGGTTCCGTTCGCACGGTGGCCCTGACAGGGGGAGAACCGCTCGAGCAGGGGGATTTCGTCGGAGAGATCGCACAGACGCTACGGGGCCACAATCGGCGCATCTATCTCGACACGAACGGCCTGGAGGTCGCGGCATTCGGAAGGGTCGTGCAGCACGTGGATGTTGTTGCGATGGACGTGAAGCTGCCCTCAGCGACGGGGCGGGCCAGTTGGGATCTCCATCGGGCCTTCCTCCGGGCGGCCGCGGGAGTCGAGGTGTTCGTCAAGGTGGTTGTTACCCCCTCGACACCCGTCGAGGAATTGGATGAGGCGGTGCGGCTCGTTGCGGATATCGATGCGAGTATCCCGTTGGTCCTCCAGCCCGAGGGCTCGACGTTCTCGCGGACCGCTCACGGGAAGGAAGCGAGGCAACGGCTTATCTCCCTTCTCGAGCTCGCCCAGATCCGCGCTCTCGACCGCCTAAACGATGTTCGCGTGATTCCGCAGTGTCACAAGCTGTTGAAGGTGAAGTGAAAATGATGGATACTGGGGACGTCGAGGCAGGCACGCCTCGAGGGATGTTCGCAGATTCTTGCGGCGCGACGGCGCGTTGAAGGTGACGGAATGAGTTTCTCGCCCGATCAGATACTTCAAATGCTCGTGGCTGCGGCAGCGTTAGTCTTCTCGGTGGTGGTCCACGAAAACGCTCACGGTCTGGCGGCGGAACGCTTCGGGGACACGACGGCGAGGGATCTCGGCCGTATAACGCTGAACCCGATTCCACACATCGATCCGATAGGCACGGTGCTCCTTCCGGCTCTCGGGATTCTGAGCGGCATTCCGCTCGTCGGGTGGGCCAAGCCGGTGCCCGTCAATCCGGCGAACTTCAGGAACCCCGTCGTAGACGACGCGTACGTGGCCGCCGCGGGACCGGCGTCGAATTTTCTCCTGGCCGCCGGCGGAACGGCGCTTCTCATCGTCGTGCATGTGGTTTTCAAACACGTGCCCGGCCTGCACGAAAACAGCGGAAACACATTTCTTTTCTTTCAGCTGCTGTGCGTCAGCTTGATCCAGATCAACTGCGTGCTCGGGATCTTCAATCTCCTTCCCATCCCCCCGCTCGACGGTCATTGGGTTCTGTTGCGCTATCTGCCGTCGAAATGGGCTGCGGTGCTTGCGGCCATACGCCCGTACGGCTTTTTCATTCTCATCCTGCTTCTGTGGACGGGCGCCCTGAACTGGATCATCAGCGCTCCCGCGGAGTACATCGTTGGCGGGTTGTTTCACGTGGTCCAGTCCGCCGTTTCCGCCTTGTGACGAACGGGTCATGAAGCCCGCCTGCGTTCTCGTCAAACGCAAAAAAGCCCCCTTCTTTCGAAGGGGGCTTTCTCGCGGCGGCGGAATCCGATTCCAGATCTACTCTTCGGTTATACCCGGATCGTGTGCGTACAGCCGCAGCACGGCCCGTATCGAAGCGCAGATGCTCTGCTTGCCGGCCTTGGTCACGGCGGTGACTCGGTACTCGTAACCCACGCCTCTCCTCACAGTCACGTCCGTGTACGTCGTGGCCTGGATCGGGTCGGGAGTCAGTTTCACGTTGTCCTGTGTGTCGGTCTGAACACGATTCACGACATATCCAGCCAGCTTGGGATGCGAGTTTGGATACCAGCTGAGAGTCAGCGTCTCCTCGCCCGATTGCGTCACCGTCAGATTCTCAGGCGGCAGAATCGGCGCTTCGTCGGTCGGCGAAACAGTATCGCTCACGCAACCGGCGACCAGCGCGCCCAATCCCAGTAGCACGACGGTCATCAAAAAAAATTTGTTTGCGCTCATCTCCGATCGCCCTCCTTGTATAGCGATGAATCGATGGCCCCGCTCGCTTACTCGAGGCCGCGAAGTGGTACGGTGAGAAATTGGGTTGGTGTGAGCGGCGACCACCTCGCAGCACACCGCCGATTCAGCAAACGGTGTACCAATCACTCAGTGACTGGTTAGGCGAGATCCGTTTTGCCGCATACGGGTGCGGTGTTTCGCCGCCGTGTCTCCGCGGGCTCTCTGAAAGTTCGCTTACGGGCGGCTCTTTCCCAGCGGAGGCGAGTCGTTACCGGCGATGTCACGTAGGGAATCGTTCGCCGTCGAACGCGGGCGGGCGCCGCGTGCAAAATGAACCGCCGGACACGGGGGGGCACGGGCAAAATGCCCCGTTCCAAAAGCCCCTTGACTTTTCACGAGTTATGCCTTAATACCAAAGAACGATCTTTGGAGCCAGTGAGGCAAAGGAGGGCATCACGATGACGAAAGCCGAAATCGTCGAGGATATCGCCGGCAAAACAGGGTTGACGAAAAAAGACGTGGCGATGGCGATGGATCAGTTCCTGGAATCGATTTCGAAAGCCCTGGCTGAGGGCAAGCATTACGAGATTCGTGGCTTCGGCACGTTCAAAGTCAAGGCGCGGAAGGCGCGGATGGCGCGTAATCCTCGAACGGGCGACGCGGTTCCGGTTCCTGACCGGAAGGTGCCCGTGTTCAAGGTGTCGAAAGAACTCAAGGACATGGTTTCCACTCCGTAACCGGTTTTTTCCGCCGCTTACCGCATTCTTTACCAGACACCCAGCGACGTACCAAACGCGGGAAACGCTTGCATGTCGACGCCGATCGATCTTCGCAGCGACACGGTCACGCGCCCCGTACCGGGGATGCGTAAAGCAATCGCCGAGGCGGTAGTCGGAGACGATGTCTTCGGGGACGATCCGACGGTCATCGCGCTCGAGCAGAGGATCTCATCGCTTTTTGGGACCGAAGCGGCGCTCTTTGTGCCGAGCGGGACCATGGCCAATCAGGTGGCTCTGGCGAGCCTCACGGAGCCGGGTGACGAGATCATCCTCGACAGGCAGTGCCACATTTTCAACTACGAGGTGGGGGCGGCTCCCGCTCTCTCCGGTCTTCAGTTCAATCCGCTCGACGGAGAGATGGGCGTTATCACCGCGGACCAAATAGAGCCCCACATACGCCCCAGGGATCTGCACCAACCGGTTTCCAAGGTGATCGCCGTGGAGAACACTCACAACCGCGCGGGCGGTCATCTGTTTCCCCTCGATGGGATGAAGCGAATCAAGGCGCTGGCCGATGCGCGGGGGTTGAAAGTCCATCTCGATGGGGCGCGGCTGGCGAACGCCGTGGTCGCCACGGGAAATTCGTTTCGCGAGTACGTGTCGTGCGCCGATACGGTGAACATGTGTTTCTCCAAAGGCCTCGGTGCCCCCGTGGGCTCGATCGTGGCGGGCAGCGCGGGGACGATCAAGAAAGCACGGAGAAAGAGAAAGCAATTCGGCGGCGGGATGCGCCAGGCCGGCATCCTTGCCGCGGCCGCGTTGTACGCCCTCGATCACCACATCGACCGCCTGCGGGAGGATCACGAGAACGCCCGCAGATTGGCCGAGGCTATTCGGTCCATCGACGGTCTTGAGCTCGTGTATCCCGTCGATACCAACATTGTCGTGTTTCGCGTCAGCGAGAGACTCGGCGCCGTGGATGCGTTCCTCGCGAGTCTCAGAGAGCACGGTGTGCTCGCCACTCCTTTCGGCGCGAGGATCGTACGGATGGTCACCCACCTCGACGTGAGCGCCGAGGACATAGAGATGGTGGCCGGTGTACTAGGACGTCTCGAACCCGCCCGCTAAGGGACGACAGGTTCCGGCGAACCCCGGGACCGGCCCGCCGATTACCATGGATCATTCTCGAGACAACCGCCCGCCAGGAACGCTCACCCTCGTCAGCACGCCGATCGGAAACCTGGGCGACATGACGTACCGGGCCGTCGAGACGCTCAAACGCGTGTCGGCGATACTGGCCGAGGATACGCGCCACACGCGAAAGCTCCTCGCTCACTTCGATATCCAGAACGATCTCATCGCGTATCACGATTACAACAAGGAAAGGGTGACGCCGTCGCTCATCGAGAGGCTGCTCGCCGGGGACGATCTGGCCGTGGTGACCGACGCGGGCACGCCGGGGATCTCCGATCCGGGGTTCTACATTCTTCGCGCCGCGATGGCCGAGGGAATTCCCGTCAGCGTCGTGCCGGGGGCGAACGCGATCCTGCCCGCGCTGCTGCTGTCGGGTTTTCCCACGGATGCGTTTGTCTTCGAGGGCTTCCTCGGGAGGAAGCAGGGCGAGCTCGAGCGGAAATTGCGCTCGCTCGAAGACGAACGCCGCACTTTCGTGGCTTTCGTTCCGCCGCACAGGCTGCTGAAGGTGCTGGAGGCCATCGATGCCACGCTGCCGGGTCGGCAGGTGGCCGTCGTTCGCGAGATCACCAAGATTCACGAGGAAGCGCGGCGCGGAACGGCGCGCGAGCTCATCGCCCATTTTGGCGCGGGCCGCGTGAGAGGGGAAATCGTCGTTCTCATCAAAGGCAGGGATAAATGAACGGCTTCGGCTCGCCTTTAGTTCGGGGGCGCAGGGACGAGAAACAACCTTAGGTCCCCGCGCAAGAACGGAGCACGATGGGTCTCGATAAGAGCGCGATCAAAGAGCGATCACGTCGAATTCTCGATCCGGCGGTGACGCTTCTCGCAGCCATGGGCGTGCCTCCCATCCTCGTGTCCGTTCTCGGGCTCGGGGGGAGCTTCTGTGCCGCTTACGTCATCGCGAGAGGGTCGTTGTTCTGGGGGGGCGTCTGGGCGCTCGCGGCAGGACTGTGCGATGTGCTCGACGGAAGCCTCGCGAGGCGTCTTGGACGAGAGACAGAGTTCGGCGCCTTCATCGATTCCACCTTCGATCGCGTGAGCGAATTCGTCATGTACGGCGCGATCGTCTTTCACTTTGCACAGGCCGGCTATTCATCTCTTCTCCTCGCCGTTGTGTGGGTGGCGATGGGGGGATCGTTTCTCGTGAGCTACGCTCGGGCAAGGATCGAAGGATTGGGTCACCGGTGCACGGTCGGTCTCCTCGAGAGACCCGAGCGTCTCGCTCTTCTTATCGCAGGTCTCGTCCTCGGACACACGGTGCTCGTTGCGGCGCTCGTCGCGATCGCCGTCGGCACGGTGATCACCGTCCTCCAGCGAATCCACCACGCCTACAAGACAACCTACCGAGGGACGTGAGTGTCCCGTCATTGAGGAAGATAGCGGGCCAGTTCGCGGACGATCGCCGCATGGACAGCATCCGCGGCGACGGCGCCGTCGATGAGGACGAGGGGGCCGAAAGTCCGCTCGTAGATCTCCCGGCTCGTACGGTAGTTTCGGTCGATTCGTGCCAGTATGTTCTTCTTCTCGTAGACCGTGGGGGCATCCTTCCGCTTATCGAGCCGTGCCAGGCATTCCGCGACTGGGACCTGGAGGAAGAATGTGACGTCAGGCACCGAACATCCCCTGTTCACGTCGATCACCCGCTGCGGGCTGATCGTGGGATCGAGAGACTGATACGCGATGGAGGAAAGGACATATCGGTCGCAGATGACGTGCGTGCCCCGCTGCCGCGCGTCTTCAATGAGGCGGGAATGTTCAGTGCGGTCGGCAGCGAAAAGGAGGCACAACGCCCCCTCGGAGAAGCCGATTCTGGCGCTGGTCCGCGGCGAGATGATCTTGCCCGAGAGCGAGTCGCGGATGAGCTTTCCCACCGGCTCATCGGTGGGTTCCTGCGTGGCTATCGCGTCTAACTGTCTGTCCGATAAACAGTTAAGGAGCTTTTTGGCCTGTGTGGTCGTGCCCGACCCGTCCAGGCCCTCGAGGACGATGAACAATCCGCGTTTTTTCTTCATTTCGCACGAGCCCTGTCGTAAAGGTGGAGTCACGCGCGGAGCGGAAAAAACAGCCCGTCGCCCATCCATAGCATATTGTCCCAAGGAGACAAAGCGGAACTATCGGGGCGATAACTCGGGGGTCTTCCGAGGACTTAGGGTTGACGAACGGTGTTGATCAGGTGTGAAAAAGCGATTATATTTCCTGCGGTTATAAAGCTCCATGCACATCCGGTGTTGGAATGCCTGTTGCGAAGGGCGTCATTCGAACATACCTCGAGGACACAGAATCTTCCCGAAATCGGAGGCCAACCCCATGAGTTTCCTCAAACCCCGCACGGTCATCATCGTCGCGATTCTCGTTTTCGTATCGGGTCTCACCATAGGGTCGGCGGCGAAGAGCAAGAGCCAGGGGAAGGAGAACGTCATCCACGATCTGGAAACGTTCGCGAAGGTCGTGGAGAAGGTGAAATCGTTCTACGTGGACGAGGTCGATACCCACGCCCTCGTCAAAAATGCGATCGAGAGCATGCTCGGCGAACTGGATCCTCACAGTCAGTTCCTCACGGGACTCGACTACGAAGATCTGATGGTGAACACGCAGGGGATCTTCGGAGGGTTGGGGTTCTTCATTTCCTTCCGGGACAATTACCCGACGGTGATTTCGGCAATAGAAGGAACACCGGCGTATCGCGCGGGCATCCAGAGCGGGGATCAGATCGTGGATATCGAGGGTGAATCCGCCGCCGGCTGGCCGGTCGAGAAAGCGGTGCGGTATCTTCGAGGGGATCCGGGCACCGCAGTGCGATTCACGATCAATCGCCCGGGACTCAAGGACCCCATCGAATACAATCTCGTTCGCGAAAAGATCAATGTGGAGAGCGTCACCTACCACGGGATGTTCAAGAACGTGGGTTATGTGAGGCTATCGAATTTCTCCAAGACAACGGAGACGGAGCTTGGCGCCGCGTTGGAAGATCTGGAGTCGCAGGGGATGAAGGGGCTTGTGCTCGACCTCCGTTCGAACCCTGGCGGCCTTCTCCAGGCGGCGACAGGAGTGTCGGAGTTCTTTCTCGACCACGACAAGCTCATCGTCTACACCAAGGGGCGCTACACGCAGAATAACCAGAAGTACTACGCGGGAAAGACTGGCAAGCACACGGGATATCCCGTGGTCATCATGATCAACGGCGCGAGCGCGAGCGCGTCTGAAATCGTTGCCGGCGCGCTCCAGGATTGGGATGCCGCTCTCCTCGTCGGCCAGACATCCTACGGGAAGGGAACCGTTCAAACGGTGTTTGCCCTGAGCGACAGCGAGGCGGTAAAGCTCACCACGGCCAAGTACTACACGCCGTCCGGCCGCAGTATCCACAAGGACGAGCCCGCCGAAGAAATCGATCTCGAAACGGCGGGGCTGGAGCCAGGCGCGGACGACACCGCATCGCCGCGGACGGCGAAGCGGAGCGCAGTGAAGGATACCGCCGCGGAGACTCCTCCGCCCGTGTTTCGCACGTCGAGCGGAAGGGTTGTGTACGGGGGCGGCGGGATCACTCCGGACATCGAGTTCCAGCCGCAGAAGTACGGCGAGCTCGAGAGACGCCTGGAACGCGACGGGTTGTTCTTTTCCTTCGCCTTGGACTACTCGATGAAGCACAAGGCTTCCGAGAACTTCGAAGTGACGGAGGCCGTCCTTCGCTCTTTCAAGGATCTCCTGAAGGAGCGCAATTTCAAGTACGAGGAGAAGGAATTCACCGGAGAAAGCCTCGACTACGTGAAGAAGGCCATCCTCCGGGAAGTTGTGGCGAAGAACTCCGGGAGAAAGGCGATGTATCGGGTCCTGCTCGAAAGGGATCCCGAGCTCCAGCAGGTGCTCGACATGTACGCCAAGGCTCCGACGCTGGACAAACTGTTCGCGTATGCGGAGCGCCAACGGGAAACCAAAAAGGCGAGCGCCGAATGAAAAAGATCGCAGTTCTCTGCGACTTCGACGGGACCGTCGCCCGCGAGGACGTCGGGAATCTGCTCTTCCAGACCTTCGCGGACGCGGGAAGATGCTGCGAGGCCGTCGATGAGTGGAAGAAAGGGCTGATCTCGTCTCGCGACTGTCTCGAACGGGAAGCGGCGCTGGCCCGCGCGTCGCGCGAGGCGCTCGACGACTTCATCACCCAGCGGAAGCTCGATCCGTATTTCAAAGATTTCGTCGACTTCGCCCGCCGAAGAAAGATGGAAATCATCATTGTGAGCGACGGGCTCGATTATTACATCGAGCGGATGCTCATGAAGACTGGACTTGCCCACATCGATTTCTTTGCCAATGCGCTCCACCTGAACGACCACTCGCTGCACGTGAAATTCCCGTACTACGACTTGCTCGACTGCCGCTCGTGCGGCAACTGCAAGACGTATCACATGGAAAAGTACAAGGCGGAAGGGTACTTCGTCGTGTACATCGGGAACGGGTTGTCGGACTGCTGCCCGTCGAAGTATGCCGACTTCGTTTTCGCGAAAGGGGACCTGCTCAACTACTGCACAAAAAACGGCGTCGCTTCGACGGAGTTCCAGAACTTCAGGGACGTGGAACGCGAGATCCTCAGCCGCTTCGTGCTCAACGGGGATTTCTCCGACGAACCGGAAGACCCCGGAATCCTGTAGACATTCATCATCGGAAGTTCGCGTGCGCGCTGTAGGGTCGTTTCGAGCCCTGCGCTCCGCTTCCCTCGGCTTCCCGCCTTCGGCGGACGATCCTCGCTCGCTCCCGCGAAGGGCTCGAAACGACCCTACAGCGCAGACAGCTCGCGTCAGTCTTCTGGCTGTTGATATGGGGAATCGAGTCGGCGCGTGGCTTTTCCCACTCTGGAGAGGAACGTGGCAAGCTCGGACCTCGGTATCGCTCCTTTCGCGACGTAATCACCGAGATCGTTCTGAATTTCAACGACATCCTTGGGGTGGACCTTCCCGCTCATCGCGTTTTTGCAGAAGCGATCCATGATCCCGCGTATCTCGTCGCGCTCGGCGGGCTTGATGTCCTGGGGAAGGCACTTCATGAAATCGCCGGAGAGTCTTTCGAGCTTGCTCTCGGGGGGCGGAGCGGCGTTCCAGAAGACGAGAAGGCTCGTGAGCGCAGCGAGCGTAGCGAAGAGGACGATGACGCCGGCGATCCGTCTCGATGGGTACATGTGTCAGACACCCTTCCTGAGATATCGTAGGAACCAGTCCACTGAAGCGTCGCACGCTTCGACGAGCAGACGAGGCGGTTCGTCCATCACCACGCTGGATGATGCGGTCAGGCCGAGCGCGTGCCCGGTTGCGAGGAGCAGCATCCTTCTGTCTCGAAGGCCGTGCTCCGCTTCATAGAGAGACCGCGCGCGATCGACGCGGACGACGATATCGGCCTTCCCGTGGACGATGAGGTGGGGGACTCTCAGCTCGCCCGCCCGCCGGCGGAGATCGTAAGCGTCGCGGTTCTTCTCGAGGTCGTCGAGGAACCCGGATGAGAGCGAGAGCCTCGTTCCATCCTGTGCGTCCGAGAACTCATAGTCGCCCTTTTCTCGCCAACGCGTTTTTTGCCTCGGCGTGAAATGGTCGGGGTCATCCGGCATGGCCCACGTACAGAGGGCGCTGATGGTGTTGTTCTCGAGCGCATTCATGAGCGCGGCCACCCCGCCGCGGCTATGACCGAAAAGGCCTAGCGGCGTCCCGGCTCCGACGCGCTGTCCGAGGCCGTTCTCGCCGACGAACCTGAGCACGAGAGCAAGATCTTCGCGCTCGCGCTTGAGCGTGTTGCACCGAAAGAGATCGGGGCGCGGATATCTCGTCTTCACACGCGGCGCGCCGCTCGCGTGAGCCTGCGTGTCCGCGGCCCTGTCCCCGGCATCCCGGTTCTCTGGAAACGTCCCGTTGAACGAAAAGTCGATTGAAAACGCGCCGATGCCGGCGGAGGCAAGGCGCGCTGCGAGATACGGGAAAAACCCCCAGTTCTTGTATCCTTTGAATCCGTGGCAGAGAACGACGATGCCCGACGGGGGTTGTTCGGCGCTCAAGTACAGATCACCGCGGACGGCGAACCCATCCGCTGTCGGAATTTCGATCGTTTCCACGGGCGGCGCGGGCATACCGTCACATTAGGAAATCCCGCGTGCGAGCGCAAGCGGGTAGCGCTGAGATTCGCACACGAATTCCTTTCAGCCTGGCGGCTCCGATCCTGATGGCGCACGCGTTCTCTCTTGCCCAACCTCTTTTTCCACATTATCATCTAGGCCATGGTGTCAACCCGCACAGCCGCGCACAAAGCGCGACGGCCCAGCCGCGAGATCGTTTCCCATACCGCTCCGACGCCCCGGCGCCTCACGGCCAGGAACGGCAATCCCATGGAGGGTATCCGGCTGGTTCTCGCGCCGCTTTGCGGGATCACGGATGCGGTGTTCCGCAAAACCTGCATGGACCATGGGGCCGAGCTCGCCGTCTCCGAGATGATCAGTTCCGAGGGGCTCGTGCGCAACAGCGGTCACATCCAGTCGCTTCGTCACCTCGACATGAGCGATGGCCCCCTGTCGCTCCAGATTTTCGGCGCCGACCCGGACGTGATGGGCGAAGCTGCGGAAATCCTCTCCGGGCTCAAGCCTCGATTCGTGGACATCAACTTCGGTTGTCCGGTAAGAAAAATCGTCAAACAGAACGGAGGGGCGGCCATTCTCAAGGATCTCGCGCTCCTCGAGAGAATCTGCCGCCGCGTGGTGGAGAGAAGTGAGGTGCCGGTCTCGGCCAAGATCCGTGCGGGATGGGACAAGTCGTCGTCGGAAAGCGTCCGTGATATCGCCCGCGTCATCGAGGACGCCGGCGTATCGATGATCACAGTGCACGCTCGCACAAAGACCCAGGCCTTCGATGGCAGGGCGGATTGGCTCATGATCAAGGCCGTCAAGGAAGCGGTCTCTATCCCCGTCGTTGGAAACGGCGACGTGACCGATGGGCAATCGTACCTCGGCATGAGGGACGCAACGGGGTGCGACGCTGTGATGATCGGCCGCTCGGCGATCGGAAATCCGTGGATCTTCACGGAGATAAGAGCGAGGATCGAAGGTCGCGAGTACGCTCCGCCGAGCCTCCGCAACCGCGTGGAGGGGCTCGTGTCCCATGTGCGTGCGAGCGTTCGAAACGACGGCGAGCCTTTCGGCGTGATCGCGACCCGAAGGGTGATGGCCGCTTATCTCAAGCACGTTCCGAACGCGAGGAGCATTCGAGCCAGGATGATGATTTCCACGCAGCTCGCCGAGATCGAAGAAATCCTGGAGACGTTTCTTGAACGCATTGACCCGGAGACACCGCATTGAACGAAGACGCTCTGATAAAACTCCTCCACGACTTCAAAACGGGAGATGCGACCGAGTCGGATGTGCTCGACGCCCTCCGGCATCTTCCATTCGAGGACATCGGCTTCGCCAAAGTGGACCACCACCGCGAGCTTCGCAAGGGATTTCCCGAAGTCGTGTACGGCGAGGGGAAGACCAACGAGCAGATTCTCGCCATCGCGGAGAAGATCGTTGGCCGCGGGCACAATCTCCTCGTCACGCGCGTCGATGAACGCGCTGGGAGCGAGCTCAAATCGCGGTTCCCCGAGGGAGAGTACGAGGAGACCGCCCGGATCTTTTCCGTCGAGGTCAAGCCCAAGGAGAAATACGGTTACGTTCTCGTCGTCACGGCCGGCACATCGGATATCCCCGCCGCGGAGGAAGCGGCGATCACCGCCTCGCTCTTTGGCTGCAACGTGGACCGGGTCTTCGACATCGGTGTAGCCGGGGTTCACCGCCTTCTCGCCTATCAGTCCCTGATCGAATCCGCCGACGTGATCGTTGTCGCGGCGGGGATGGAAGGGGCGCTCGCGAGCGTGGTGGCGAGTCTCACCAGGGCTCCCGTCGTGGCGCTTCCCACGAGCGTGGGGTACGGGGCGAGCTTCAAAGGACTGTCGGCGCTTCTGGGCATGCTCAACAGCTGCGCCGCGGGTGTGAGCGTCGTGAATATCGATAACGGGTTCGGGGCGGGGTGCGTGGCGGCTCTCATTTGCGCGAGAGCGCGCAAGCTCGCAGAGGAAATGAGGAAAGACTCATGACCAGAGCCCTCGTTCTCGATCCGTTCTCGGGAGTGAGCGGGGATATGTTCCTCGCCGCGCTCATCGATCTCGGAGTGCCCTTCGATGCTGTCCGCCGCGCGGTTCTCGATCTGCCGGAGTTCGCGGGCGTGTACGTCGAGACGGCGCGGGTTGCCCGAGGGGTTTTCGAGGCGGTTCAAGTTCATGTGACGTGCCCTCCGTCATCCGTCGATCGTTCGGTCTCCGATATTCTCAGGATCGTGCAAGCGTCGGGGCTCAAGGATGACGTGAAGAAGAACATCGCGCGAACGTTCGATGCGCTGGCCGACGCCGAGGCCAAAGTGCACGGATGCAGCCGCGACGCGGTGCATTTTCACGAAGTGGGGGCTCTCGACGCGATGTTCGACATCATCGGTGCGCACGTGGCGCTCGATCTCCTCGGGAACCCTGCGTGCTTCGTGAGACCCATAACCCTCGGTTCGGGGTCGACAACGTGCCGGCATGGCGAGATCCCGCTGCCGGCGCCGGCGACGCTCGAGCTCCTCGGCGGATTCAAGGTGAAGTTCACGGAGCGTGACGAAGAGCTCGTGACCCCGACGGGCGCCGCAATCGTGTCGTCGCGTTTCGAAATGCTCCCGGCGGATGCGCTTGTCGTCCCGGAGCGCGTGGGATACGGCGCGGGAACGCGCCCGGGAGAGGGGCTTCCCAACGTGCTGCGGGCGATGCTCTGCGCGATCGAGCCGCGCTCAGCGCACGTGTGCATCGTGACGAGCACCATCGATGACATGAATCCGGAAGTGTATGGGTATGTCATGGACCAGCTCTTTTCACAAGGCGCCCTCGATGTGTACTACAACCCGGTGATGATGAAAAAGAACCGTCCGGGCGTGGAGATCACCGTGACGAGCGAAGAAAAGGACGCCGCACGTGTCGTGGATTTTCTGATGAAAGAGACAACGACGCTGGGAGCCCGGATCCACAGGGAGGAGCGGGTCGAGCTCGCGCGCCGATCCGACACGGTGCAAACGTCCTGGGGCCTTGTGGCGGTGAAGGTGGCGGATCGGCCCGGTGGGGTGGAGACGATGAGCCCTGAGTACGAGTCGTGCAAAACGATGGCCGAAAAGAACGGTGTTCCGCTCATCGAAATCTACGAAGCGGCGAGAAAAGCATGGGACGAACGAACGTCGCACAAATGAGAATCCGGCGGGCCGTCGCCGTAGGATGGACCCTGGTCCTTGTGGTGGGGATTCTTGGGGGCTGCGCCAGAGAGGTGAGGCACCCCGCCGAGAAGGTTTACCTCCACAAGATCGCCGACGGTGAAACCCTCGGCGATGTCGCCGAAGACTACTACGGTGATCCAGAGCGTGCGCCGGTGATAGCAGAGTTCAACGGAATCGCCGGTGAAACCCTTACGCCGGGGATGGTCGTTCGCGTGCCGATGACGGGCAAGGATATCGAACGGCTGCTGACGCGCGAGAAGGCGAAGGTTCCCTGCGACAAGGGGCTCGAGCTTGTCGGGAAGGCGTCGTACGTCGATGCCGTTCAGAGTTTCCAGGAGGCCCTTGCCATCGACCCCGAATTCGCGGATGCGGTCTACAACCTTGGGGTCGCCCTCGAGATGTTGAAGTCGTACGAGAAGGCAAAAGAACAGCTCGAAAACGCGGCCGCGCTCCGGCCGAAAAACGCAAAGTTCATTTTTGCCCTTGGAAACTGCCTGTTTCACCTCGGCGATTTTCCGGAAGCGATCCGTGCGTTCGAGAAGGTCACGGGAATCGACCCTTCCCACGCCAAGGCGCTCTACAGCCTCGGCGTCTGCTACGAAAAGCAGGGGCAGAAGGACGAAGCACGGAGAACGTGGGAGCGGTATCTCGAACTGGACTCCACGAGCGCGTGGGCGACCGAGGCGCGAAAGCGGCTGCAGGCGTTGAAATAATCCCTTCTGACGGATGAACCCGCCATCACTCGAACGTGAATGATCGAACTGAATGACATCACCGTCTCGCTTCCCGCGGGGCACCCCCACGCGAAAACGATTCTCAAAAATGTGACGCTCACCATTTCAGACGGCGAGTGGGTCGCCGTTGCAGGCCCCAACGGATCGGGTAAGTCCACCCTCCTAAGAACCGTCGCCGGTCTTATTCCGCCTGCTTCCGGATCTCTGCGCGTGAATCTTGGAGGTGCGTGGGGAGGTCCGCATCGAGGCCCGCCCGAAGGCGCGCGCCCCGTCATGGCGCTCCTGCTCCAGGAACCGGACAATCAATTTGTGGCGAGCTCCGTGCGAAACGAGCTGCTCTTGAGTCTCGATGCATCGCTCGACACCAAGACGCGCGGCGATCGCATGGCCGATGCCGTCGAGCGTTTTTCGTTGAGTTCGCTGCTCGAACGGAATCCCCATCGGATTTCGGGCGGCGAGAAACAGCGGCTTGCGCTGGCGACCGCATGGCTCTCGGATCCCCGGGTGCTTCTTCTCGATGAGCCTGCATCGTACCTCGATGCGGCACAGCGCGAGCGGTGCGTCGGCTTCGTACGCGAGCTCAATCGCGCCGGAGTGACCGTCGTGTGGGCGACACCGGGAGGGGATGACGTTCGCGGGGCGACGCGTGTCGTGTACCTGGAAGGCGGGGAGGTTTTGTTCGACGGACCCGCGGGGAATTTCGAAGAAGTGGCGCGGGCGAAAGGATTCGACGTACTTCCGTCTGAAGAAGAGCCACCGGCCCGCGGCGGAGCGGTTGTCAGGACCGGAATGGCCGCCCGTCCTCCGGGGGAACCATGTGTTGAGGAGAACGTGATCTCGATGGAGGCGTTCTCGTTCGCCTACGATGACATCGAGGTCTTCCATAGCGTGAGCGGAGAGATACGGGCGCTCGAGACGGTGGGAATCGCGGGAAGCAACGGATCGGGCAAGTCGACGCTTCTTTCTCTGTTCGGTGGGGTCCTCGAACCGACGGGTGGGACCATTCGCCGCAAGTACCGCAAGCCCGTGGAGAAAAGAGGGGGGCGTCCCGAGCAGGGCGTGTTCTACCTCTTTCAGAGCCCCGAGCGCCTCTTTTTTGCCGAGACGGTTTTCGAGGAAGTGGCGTTCGGTTTGGAATCGCTTGGGGTGTCTCGTCACGATCTCTCGCGCCGTGTGGGGGACGCCCTCTCCTCGACGGGCCTCGACCCGGAAGCTTTCATCGAGCGTTCGCCGTTCAGCTTGAGCCTGGGGGAGATGCGGCGTCTCGCCTTTGCCATCGCGTTCGCCCTTCGGCCGAAGCTTCTCCTTCTCGACGAGCCGGCGTCGTGTCTGGATGCCGCCGGCCGAAGGATCCTCGTCGAATTGATTGGCGCACTGAGATCCGGCGGGGGCACCGTTGTCATCGCGTCGCACGACGTCCCCCTCTTTCATCACACGGCGGACCGGCGTCTTGCCATCGACAACGGACGGCTGGCGATTGTACCATAGTGCGCCTGGCACATTCGGGCGACTTCGGGAGTTCGGAGGGTTCTACTGTGCGGATTGCCATAATCGCCGATATCCACGACAACGTGCCCAAGCTGCGCTCGGCGCTCGAGAAACTCGCTAAGCTCGGGAACGTGGGCGAGCTCATCTGCTTGGGTGACCTCTGTTCGCCGTTCGTGATCGCGGAGCTCGGCCGGGGGTTTTCTGGGCCGGTGCAGGTGGTGTTCGGCAACAACGATGGGGACCGGTACCGCATGGCGGAGGTGGCGAAAGAATTCGCTCACGTGACCATCCACGGCGAGTACGCGGAACTCGACATGGACGGCAGGAAGTTCTCCGTCAACCATTTCGACAACATCGGCCATGCGATCGCCGCGGGGCAGGAATTCGACGTGGTGTGCTGCGCCCACAGCCACCGGTTCAAGGTCGAGAAAACGGGGAAGAGCGTCATGGTAAACCCGGGCGAAATCTTCGGTATGCTCACCGGCAAATCCACTCTTGCTATCTACGACACGCGCACGGGCGAGGTTGAGCGCGTTGACGTCGACTGATGACGATCCCATGAAACTCAAGCACTGGATCGCATTCCTTTCCCTCACGCTCATCTGGGGAACTTCTTTCCTGTGGATCAAGATCGCCGTTCGTGAGATCGATCCTGTCTCGCTCGTCGCGTTCAGACTGGCCTTCGGGCTGGCGGGGCTTGCGGTCTTCTTTCCGATTCGAAAACCGCGGATCCCCCGGGACGGCCGCGCGTGGGCGTCTCTCGCGGCTCTCGGTCTTTTGAGCTCGGCGATTCCATGGGTGGCGATATCGTGGGCAGAGACGACGATCGATTCGGCGCTCGCGTCGGTCTTGAACGGCACGGTTCCTCTGTTCACGATCGTGATCGCGCACCTCTTTCTCCGCGACGATCGGATCACATCGGAACGCATCATGGGGCTTCTTCTCGGATTCGCCGGCGTCGTCGTGCTCACACAGCGTCCCGGCGGGACGGCCGGCTCTGTCGTGTCCGGAGGAGGCGGTTTCATCGGCAAAGGCGCGATGCTGCTCGCCACTCTTTCGTACGCGTTGGGAGCCGTGCATGCCCGCCGAAACCTGCGCCGTGTGGATGCACTCGTGCAGGCGTTTTTCTCGATGGCGTTCTCTCTCGTTCTCGTCGTTGCAGTCGCCGCGTTCGGGAAAGGCATCGCCATTCCCGTGCGCACGGACACGTGGGTGTCGCTCGTGTGGCTCGGAGTTCTGGGGGCGGGGGTCGCGTCCCTCGTGTTCTACGTGCTGCTCCACGCTGTGGGGCCGACGCGCGCGTCGCTCGTGACGTACACTATTCCCGTGGTGGGCGTGACGCTCGGAGTGTTAGTATTGAACGAGAGGCTTGATTGGCACCTCGCCGTGGGTTTGCTCCTCATCGTCGCGGGCGTGTGGGCGGTCAACCGGCGGTGACACGTCACGATGATGGGCGAGACCGGTCCGCGCTAGGCGTTGGTGTGATATCGCTGGACCATCGGAGGCATGCAGTGACCGGCACGTTCTTCAAGAGAATCTCTGTCGCAGCGATCGCTGCTACTCTCGCGGCAGTGATCGCTGGTGGATGCACCGGCGAGCGTTTTCAGGATCGCTTCAAATGGAATGAGATCATCAGCTCGATCACTCTTTCGAAACGGACGAGCGCTTCTCCGGTGTATCTCGACCTGGTTCGCGTCATGCCGCTCGAGTGGGAGAGATTCTACATGTTCCCTCCCTATACGCGGATCGCCGATATACAGAAGGTGCTGGGGTTCAACTGGGGTGGGGCGAAGAAGACGCGGATCAACGAGCGAGATGACATCACTCTTCTCGTTTTCGTAATCGGCCAAACTGTCCAGGACGCCATCGAGCAGCCCAGAGTCGCGGGCGATTTTTCGCGCCTCAAGCCCGGATATCCGTACAGTCCCCGTGAGGGTTATTTCGAAGTGATCGAGGAGAATGAGGGCGGGAAATCAGCGTTCTACTTCGTCGAAGCCGAGAGATACCCCGAGCATTAACGCGTTCAGACGCTGAGCGGGTGCGCTGTAGGGTCGTTTCGAGCCCTGCGCTCCGCTTCGCTCGGCTTTCCGGCCTTTACGGCCGGACGATCCTCGCTCGCTCCCGCGAAGGGTTCTCAACGACCCTTCAGCGCATCCCAAAGCTCCCGCACGTCTAATCAAGCAGATCCTTCTGTTTCTCGGCGTCTCCCCATTTCGGGAGCTCGAACTGGCCGGGGCGGGAATGAGTCACGTCGCGAAGCCACGTGTCGGGGTACCCGACTTCCTCGGGGCGTCCCTTCTCATTCTGGATGTATCCGTCATTGTACTTCGTGATGAGGTACTCTCCGAGCGAGCGCCAGCGGTTAACGACGATCTCAGCACGGCTTAACGAATAGTCGCTGAGGAACCGTCCAAGCAGCTCGGGGTCTGTTTTCTGCAAGTTCAGGGCGGTCTTTTCGATTTGCGGCTGGAGAGCTATGAAGTTGCCTTCGAGCTCTGACTGCACCGCTTGTATGTCTTCGATCATGTACGAGTATCTCAAGTTGGCGTAGTTGGCGACGAAGTTGAATACCCACCACGCCGAGTCCCACGAGAACGTCCCGAGGCTCCCCACGGTGAAAGACGCGGGGAGCGAATCGACGCCGCAGTATAAGGGGACATAACACGTCGTGTACGTATCATCCACGCCGTACCACAGGACGCCGCCGACCGGATCGGGGAGTCCGGCGCGCGACTGCGAGACGAATGAGAAGCCGGTTTGCTGCGTCGATATGGGACGTTCCCACGCGTGCTTCACGCCGTCCACTTCCCAGGTGATGGGACGGGACCTGTTGGGTGTGCCGAAGGGCCCCGCATCGATTCCCGCAGTCATGTCGAATTCCGTTCCTTCGTAGTGGTCGCGCATGAGTGTGAAGACGTCATGGAGGGAGAGCTTCTTGTCCGGCTTGATCCACAGCGGATAAGATTCGGCGCCTTCGCTCCCGCGATGGTAGGCGGACGGCCACGGCTTAGAAGGCGCGACCCGCCTGAAAAGACTCCACACACGCGTCGCCGAGTAACGTAGCATTTCGGGATGGGCTGGGTTGTACGCGTCGCAGAAACTGAACGGCTTGCCCGAGGTCGGATCGTAATAGCCTTTCTCCACGGCGAACGAGATGACGTTCGGGGCGTAGAGGCAGTTTTCGGGGTCGTGGAGAGGGAATGTGCTGATGCGCGACGCGTTGGCGTGGGCGCATACGTACCCGTCGGGCACGCGGCGTGCCACCCAGAGGGCGCCCTTTCCACCGGGCCCCGGCCCGATCATCTCCATGTACCACGCCTCGCGGGGATCCCCGATGGAGAAGGATTCTCCGGTGTCCGCGTAGCCGTATTCCTCAACGAGGCTCGTCATCACCTCGATGGCTTCGCGAGCCGTCTTCGCCCGTTGAAGCGCCAATCGCATCAGCGTCCAGTAGTGGAGAAGGCCCTGGTGATTCTCGAGCTCGTTACGGCCGCCGAAAGTTGTCTCGCCGATGACGACCTGATGCTCGTTCATCAGATGAACGACTCCGTACGTGTGGGGGGCCTGTTTGACCCTCCCGAGCAAGCTATCGCTTCTGTCCTTGATATCAAGGTAGTCTTCCGGACCGTAGTCCTTGGGCGGATCGTACCGCAGATGGGGGTGAAACTCGCCGTCACACGTGTACGTGACCATCACGGAGCCGTCTTTAGACGCACCTTTTGTCACGATAAGGTTGGTGCAGGACCACGCCTGCGACGCCGCCAACGTCAAGGCGAGCGACACCGAAAAAGCGAGAGCACGCACGTTCATGGAAACCTCCCTGATGACGGCTATAATAACAGATTGTCCGAGGGGGAGGAGAGGCTCTTCGCAGGTCCTTTCGCGGGAGCGAGCGAGGATCGTCCGCCGCGGGTGGCGCCGATGGGGCCCCCGGGTCGCCGGAGGGAATTCACATACAAGCGAGGATGTTTGCGCTATAATGGTTTCCATCGCGAAGAGCGAAGGAGGTAATGAATGTTTCGGCCTGTCGATACCCTGCAGCGTTCACGGGGAATCGCTTTTGTGGGTAACTATCTTCCCCGCATGTGCGGCATCGCCACTTTTACGTACGACCTTGCGGAAGCAGTGGCCCGGCAAGCGGGCAAGGACCAGCCCGTCATCGTGACGGCAATGAACAACCGGCCCGAAGGCTACGCCTATCCGGACCGGGTGAAATTCGAGGTACGGCAGGATCACTCGGTGGACTACTCGCGGGCGGCCGACTTCCTCAATTTCAGCCGGGTCGACGTGATCAGCCTGCAGCACGAATACGGGATATTCGGCGGTGAATGGGGCTCCAATCTCCTCACGCTCATTCGCGACCTTACCCGGCCCCTCGTCGTCACCTGTCACACCGTGGTGAAGGAGCCGGACCCCGTCCAGAAAACGGTGTTCGTCGAGATCGCGACCCACGCGACGAAACTCGTCGTGATGAGCCAGAGGGCGGCCGATTTCCTCAAGGAAACCTACGGAGTCGACGAGGAGAAGATCGTTCTCATCCCGCACGGCATCCATGACGTGCCGTTCATCGACCCCAACTACTTCAAAGACAAATTCGGCGTCGAAGGCCGGCGAATTCTTTTAACGTTCGGCCTTCTCCATCGGAACAAAGGGATCGAGTACATGATCGAGGCTCTTCCCGCCGTCGTCGAAAAGCACCCTGAGACTACGTATCTGGTACTCGGGGCGACGCATCCGAATGTCGTGGCGGACGAGGGAGAGGCGTATCGCCTGAGTCTCCAGCGCCGCGTGCGCGAGCTCGGGCTCGAGAAGAACGTGTTGTTCCACCCGCGGTTCGTTGACCTCGACGAATTGCTCGAGTACATCGGTGCGGCGGACATCTGTGTGACACCGTATCTCAACGTCGAGCAGGTCACCAGCGGCGCGCTCTCCTACTGCATGGGGAGCGGCAAGGCGGTGGTGTCGACGCCATACTGGCACGCCGAGGAACTTCTTGCGGATGGACGCGGGCTTCTCGTTCCCATGCGCGATCCCAAAGCGTTGGCCGACGCCGTGACCGCGCTTCTCGATGACGAAGTGCTGCTCAGCGCCACGCGAAAGAGGGCTTACTTATATTGTCGAAACATGACCTGGTCATCTGTGGGCGCGGCGTACGTGAAGCTCTTCGACGAGGCCCGAAGCCGCATACCGAAGGTTGTACCTGCGGCTTCGAACACGCGGCACGCTCTCGCCGTTTCCAGTCTGCCGCTCCCGAAGCTCGACCACCTCTTGAGGCTGAGCGATGACACCGGTCCGGCGCACCACGCCCGCCATACGATTCCCGACTGGGCCTTCGGGTACAAGCTCGAAGACGCCGCGGGCGCGCTGGTGGCGAGTGTCAAGTACTACAAGACGTTCGCTGATAAAGCGGCGGCGCGGCTCGCCGAAACCTGTATCGCCCTCGTGCAGTTGCTCATCGGCACAGGGAAGAACGTCGCGGAAGGGCTCGACTACACGCGGGTCCGAACCGGTCAGGCGTCCGAGATCGCCGTCGGGAAGACGGTTTGGGCGCTGGGGTACGTGGTGAGTCACAGTCCGGACGTTCTCACCACGGCGTCGAACGATCTTTTTCAGGAACTTCTGCCTTACGCTGATCTCGCCTCCGCCCAGGCGGCGAGCTACGCGGTGCTGGGAGCGACGAATTACCTCGTTCGGTTTCCCGGCGCATCCGATGTCCGACGCTATCTCGCGAGGCACGCGGAGATAGTTGCGAAAAGCTGCAAAGCGGAGGGCTGGCGCGACCGCTGGAACGCGCCGGATTGGCCCGTCGCCATCCAGGCGCTGGCCGTGGCGGCGTCGTCTCTGGGCCGTGCCGATTTGAAGGAACAAAGTCAGCGGATGGTGCGCGAGATTCTCGATGTGACGTGCGATGGAACTGTTTTCTTGAAGCCAGGGGACAACCCCGACGAGGAAGAACTCCCCACATCCGCGGCCACGTTCATCGAAGCGCTCGGGGCGGTCTACTACGAGGTTCGCGATCCATCGCTTCTGGTGCCGATCCGAAACGCTGCGGACTGGTTCCTCGGCGTGAACAGAAAGGGAGCAGCGCTTTACGAGCTCACGACGGGAGGCTGCCACGACGCGATCATGGCGAGCGGCCTGAACCGGAACCAGGGGACGGAAGCGACCGTGTATTGCCTCATCGCTCTCGCGACGCTCCATCGTCTCGCGGGCATCGAGAACCATCAGAAGCCGATACAGGGGTAGTGTCGACGGGGAAATTCGTGTGCGCGCTGCAGAGTCATTTCGAGCCCTGCGCTCCACTTCGCTCGGCTTCCCGCCTTCCGGCGGGCGATCCTCGCTCGTTCCCGCGAAGGACCCGTCACCCTCCTGCGTTCCCCTCCCACAATCTCGTCAGGATTTATCGGCCGGCGTTTCGGATCTCGTCGAAGAAGGGCGTTGCCCTTTTCTCCACACACTCCGCTGCGTAGAGATACATCGCCGCCGACCACGTCTGCCAATCCTGCCCCGATGGCGCGCCCGTCTGAGCCTTGATCCATTCGTTGAATCCGAATTCCAGATCCCCGCGGCGTGAGCCGCGGACGAGCTCCGTGAGTGCGACGAGCTGTGTTTCCGCACGGCGGTAGAAGCCGGCGGCCACCGTGGCGGCAACATACAACGCGCAGGCAAAGGGCCACACGCCGCCGTTGTGGTAATCGCCGGGGCGGTTGTAGACCTCGTACCGGGGCTTCCAGTCGGGGTCGCGTTCGGTGATGTAGGGAAAGAAGACAGGCGGCAGAGCGACGTCGAGCAGGCCTTTCCGGCGCAGCACCTCGCACTCCCTCTCGATCCAGTTGACCATCGACCGCGAGCGGTAGGGCGAGGCGATACCGGAGAGGATCGCGAGCGAGTTTCCCACGAGATCGAAACGATCGCTGCTGTGGACCTTGTACGACCAGAGGGCGTAGTACGGCTTGCCGCGTATGTTGAGCCCCTCGTGGACGTGAGCGGGTCTCCACGGCGTCGTGATGATGAAACTGTTCATGAGCCTCTTGAGCTCCTGCGCCCGTTCGTTCTGTCCGTACAGTCTCAAGAATATGTACGCGAGAGTGTTGACGTACAACCCGTAACCGGGGACCCACTGTTCGTCACGCCAATCGCTCGTGGGCTGCTGGCCGACAAAGACCCGGTCGTCGGGACTCTGATACATCATCCACGTGAGGGCTTTCTCGGCCGCCTCTTCGAGAAAGTTCTCTTCGGAAACGGCCTTTCTGTAGAGCGACAGCCCGACGAGAAAGAGAGGCGTTGTGTCGCTCGCCCCCAAATCCTCGGGGTCGTGAGCGAGCCCGGGGACATGGCCGAGGGGCGTCTGGTGTTCGGCAAGGGTGATGAGCACGCGCCGGAGAGAGTCGCGAAGCGTCTCGTTTCCGCTCGCGAGCACGCCGAGAGAGGAAAGCATCAGGTCCCTGGTGTATGGCTCGGGGTACCCCCATGCCGCGGTCCGCGGAAGGCCAAAGTAGTCGCCCTTGTTGTTGTGGAGCAGGACTTCGAGAGCCGCTTCCTTCGCGCGCTGCACCGATGCTTTTTCCGAATCCTTCATGCTACGCGATGCCCAGCCTTTCGGAGACGATGCTCACGAATTTCCGCGCCACAACCCGGTAATCGTAATTCTCAACAGCCCGCTGCCTCCCGGCTTCTCCCATGCGCTTTCGCAGCTCGGCGTCTTTCATGAGGTTCAGCAGATGCGCTGCGATGTCGGGGACGCTGGCGCGGTAGTCCACGGTACGGGGCGACTGAAAAACGACGCGGTGCCCTGGCTGGTATCCCTCGGCTTCGCCGACGACGGTTTCACGAAGGCGCACCTCCACGGCCACATCGGCGAGAAACGCCGTTTCGCCGTGGACGAGCGTCTCGAGCATGGCCATCGCCTTGATGCCGATGACGGGTTTACCGCACGCCCCCGCTTCAACCTGGGGCATCCCGAACCCTTCGAGGCGTGAAGGAGCGGCGTAGATGTCGCAGGCGGCGATGAGATAAGGCATGAAATTGCGAGAGACGATGTTCGTCGCGTAGACGACGTTCTTTTCGATCCCGAGATGTTCGGCGAGCTGATGGTCCTGCTCGTTTTGCTGCTGCGTGCGCGGCTGCGGCCACACCTTGCACACGTACTTCCAATCGGGGGCCTGCGTGTCAATGAGCGAGAGTGCCTGCATCACTTCCTGCGCCCCTTTCGACGCGGCATCTCCCCCAACGGTCAGTATCATGATCTGATCGGGCGCGACACCCAGGGCCTCACGGACCATGGCCACGCGCGGGTCGTTCTTGTCGCGGGGGATGAACGCGTCGGTGTCGCAGCCGACGGGGAGTATCTCGACGTTCGTGCCCGAAAGCCCGTCGCGCACGTAGACGTCCTTGACCCACTTCGAGGTAGTGAGAATCAACGGCAAAGAATTGAGCAGCTCGTGGTAGTTCGCCACGTACCCGTCGGCGACGAGCCAGGGCACGGCCTCGATGCCGTAGCGTTTCGGATGGAGAACGATGTGTGGCGTGTGTCCCCAGTATCCGATGCCGACGACGACGTCGGGAGCGAACCAGCGGTAGTACCACTCTTTTTCTTGCGCGGACTCGAAGTGAGCGGCGTGAACGTCCACTCCGATCTCCTTGAGTCCTTTGAATAGCAGATCGCCTTGAGTCGCCAGTCCCGCCGGCGGCGGCGGATAGTCGTAGAGCACTAATACTCTCATGCGCGTGGTACCTCCCGGACATGCCGACGGTCGATGTCGTTCGGGTTCGTGAAACGCCAGAACGCTTCGACGCGCGGTGTTGTTTCCGCTTCCCAGCTATCTGGGGCAAAGCCGTACAGTTCGGTGACGATGCGGAGCTTCTCTCCCCACACCTCGGCGGGGAGCTCCAGTTTAATATCTGCGTGTTCAATCGCGCGGGGCAGCCGCCGTCTCTCGTCGTCTTCGTACGCGAACAGCCATAACTCGGTGGCTGCGATCCGATCGTCTCTCCAGAGACGCGACACAGCGCTCGATACTTCCTCGTGTCTCAAGTGACGCGTGTACTCTCCCCGCGGTCCGTGCGTAAGAATGAAGTCGTAGCGTGTGGGGGGCAGTGCGTCGAGAACTACGCGCTCCACTTCGACAGGCTCGAGCGGCGTCTGGTCCGGTCCATCGTCCATGTCTCGCATCCCGCCGCGGGCGCCGTAACGCGCGATCGTTCGGGCGAATCTCGGAGACCGATCGGGGTCGCTTCGCCGGCAGAGCGCCACGATGGTCCAATCCCACGCGGAGTGTTCGAGAATGAATCCCCCGGCCCAGAGCGTCTCGTCGTCGGGGTGCGCGACAATTACCGCGGCGCGGGCATCGTGCGGGAATGAAGTGGGATCACCTGAAAAAAAAGTCGCGGACATTCGATTCCTCTGTGTAAGCCCGCCCTCTACCCGTCATGTTCCTCGCCGAGCGTTGGAACGAGGTCGCGAAGACGCCCTTTGGCGACGCCGATAGCCGAGTCCGCCGCTCCGTAGTAGACGAGTATCTCGTCGTCGAGGTCGACGACGTCCTTATCGGCCGCGGGGACTGCCCCGCACGTGAACACGACGTGAGGCACCCAGTATTCTTTCTCGCCGGTTCTTCCGATTTCGTACGCGGTCTCGGGTTCGAGAATGGGGTTCGGGGACTGATAGATCACAATGGACGGATCATCGAGGTCCATGAACAGCACGCCGAGCCGGTACGTACGCTCGTAATCGACGCCGTGATAGATGTTGAGCCATCCGTACTTCGTCTTGATCGGTTGCGCGCCCGCTCCGACCTTGATGCCGTCCCACATCATCCCCGGCCTCGGTCCTGTGACGATCTTCTGCCCTGTCCGGGGCCAGGGGCACGTCAGGTTGTCCAAGTATGAGATCCACATGTCGGGGTCGATGCGGTGGTACACGATGTAATGTCCATCGAACTTCTGCGGATAAAGAACGGCGTCCTTGTTGGGCAAGCCCGGGAAGCCCAGTCCGTGCCGTTCCCATTTGTCGAATTCGTGCTTGATGAACGCGTCGACGGGAATCGATGCCATGGCAATCTGAGGGACTACTCTGTTCCACGCCGTGTAGAGCATGTAGAGCCGGTCGCCGATCAGCGTCACACGCGGGTCTTCGGTCCCCGCTGATTCGGTATCGGCCTGCGGGTAGAAAACAGGCTCGTCGAGACGTCCGTCGATATGGATGCCGTCTTTCGTCCAGGCGAGGCCGATCCGCGAGGTTTCATCCTTTCCGAATGCGCGGTACAGAATGTAGATCGTTCCGTCGAGCCTCACCGCAGCGGCGTTCAACACATAACGGGACTCCCACTGGTGCTTGCGTATGGGCTCGAGAATCGGTCTGTCCACGGGCCGTTCGAGCCTCGCGGCGGGGGGTGGCGTGATGCTCACGCTCTGGCGGACGACGAGCTCGTCGGGTTCAGAGGAAGAGCCCAGGATCTCGTCCCAGAGGTTCTCCGGTTCGCGGCCCGCGCCGATCATGCGGTAGATCGTCTCTCTGATCGTCTCTTCGTCTCCGAGCCCGGCGGTCTCGAGGTAACGCGCGAGAAAGTCCTGCGTCGCCCAGTCGCGCTCGACGAGAGATGAAAGGGGCGTCGGCGTACTGAATCCTCCGCGGCTGCTGTAGCTCGTCCATGTCCACGCGGAAAGGGGCACGAACGTGTTGTCGGGAAGCGTGATCGAAAGGTGGTAAACGCTCGCCACCGCTTTCAGAAGACGCGCCGCGTCCGCTTTTCCGGGGCGTTCCTCGAGCTCCTCAGCGTATCGCATGAGCCGCGCGGCAACGATCCGCTGCTGCTGGTTCTCGAAAGCGTTGTGTGCGCAGAGCACGTCGCGTCCCCAGTGCTCGCGAATCGACGCGCCCAGGCGCTTGCCAAAATCGCTCTTTTCGCGGGCGAACCGCTGCCACACGTCCGAGAACACTTCGACGCCGATGATCGTCTTGACGAGATTGAGGAGGAACCACAGTTTGGGATACTCGCCACCCCATCCCTTTTGCATGCACCCGATCATCACGCATCCCACCAGACGGGCGAGAGCGGTGATCCCGCGAAGCTCCGTGAGGTTCAAGAAACGGTTTGGATCGACGATCACGGATCGCAAGGGAGCGAGATGGAACCACCTGGGTTCCGCGTCCTTCTCGAGAATGTCGAGCACCTGTTCGAGATAGAGCTGCCGGTCCGTCCAGGACGCCATACCCAGCGCTTCGCGCGCGTCCATCCGTCTCAAGAGCTCCGCCGCATTGCCGCATCCGAGCTGCATGATTAGGTTGCGCGGCGGTGCTTGTCTGATCAATCTCTCGGCTGCTTCAGGCGTGAGCTGGAAGGTATGGCCCCTCGTCTCCTCCTCCGATGAGCCGTTGCGCCATCGCGGGGTGCCGACGGCGAAGGCCTCGATGACCTCGTGGGTCATCCTCTCTGTGCCGTCCATCGAGACGAGGTTGTACGGAAATAGTTTCGTTTCGAGCGCCCAGTCCAGTGTGCTCATGAGCCCCTGGACGCGCGAGAGAATCTCCGAAGACTCGGCCACGCCTTCGAAACCGAGGTGCTCGTGGATGAACTCGGTGAACTCGCTTCGGTAGCGGTCGATGAGCTGGAGGTAGATGTCCCGCGCGTGGACTTTTTCCCCTGTGCGCTTCTCGATCTCCTGCGGGACGATGACCCTGACGTGGGGGACGAATTCCCACGCGCCGAGCATGGGCAAGTAGGTTGCGATCTCCGCCTGCTGATCCTGCCAGTCCTTGCGGAACTTCGGCCACTGCGCGACGAAAATATCGGCCTGGCGGTCGATGATCCGCTCGGCGTGATGCCTCACGAAGCCTTCCACCGTGATCGGATCGAGCCGATCGCCGGCGGTGAGGTCTTCTTCCATCTTTCGAATCTCGAAAATGTAACCTGCGATCCTCGCGAGAAAGAAGGGGAAGAGGGCATCGACGATGTCGTCCGGATGGAATCGTTTCTCGAACTTGAAGGCGAGAACGAACTGGTGGAGAATCGTGATCCAATCCTCCGCGGTGAGTGCGTCTTCGACCAGACCTTGATCGGCGAGCCTCTCCATTCGCTGCCTGAACTCGTCCGTCACGACCTCGCAGACCAGCGTATGGTCGAAGTGGTTGAACTCGAATTTGAAACGGCGAAGAATCTCGTTGGGTTCGATCGAGAATCTGGGAGTCATCACCTCGAGATATGCGCCCGACACCCACGGCGCTGCCACAGGGGCGGGCCTGTCGAGCCATGCCTTGCTGTGGCGGACCACCTGAGCGAAAAGCGAATGGGTCACCTGACGGAAGGCGGGTTTCAGCTTGCCCGCTCTGTGCCTGAATGCCGTGGCGCCGAGCGGGACCTCGCAGATAGCGAGCTCCCCGACGAGCGCGTGCGTGACGAGCCACGGGTCGAATCCATACGATCCCACGTCCTCGGACCAGAAATCGCTCGCGGAGAGACACGATCGGACGAGGCGGTGAGACATTGCCTGAACGCCGGGCGTCGGTTGGCGAAGACGGAAACCGAAGACTCCGGTGACAACCGGGTAGGTGAGAAACGCTTCCACCGCGCGTGACAGAGGGTCGCGGCTGAAACGGGGAAGCACTAGATCATGCTTGTGCTCGCGGATAGGCTCGAGGAGCCGCTCGATCCAAACAGGCGAAAACCCCTGTCCGGCGGCGTCTGTCCCTTTCGATTGCGGGCTGATGTCGGGCGGCAGGAGAAGGAGAGACGCGCCGAGTCGTGAGGCTATTTCGATGACCGAACGGTTACAGCAGCCCCGCCCACCTTGTCCCCGGCTGTGCAGAAATCCGTGGACAGGGATCTTCTCGTTCCGATGGCCCTCATCGAGGGCTGCGTTCAGCGCATCTTCGCCCCCGTCCGGCCCGACGAAAATCACGATGGACTTGCCGGCCAAACCCGCCTGCTCGAGACCGTGCTGCGCTGTCCGGACCACGCCGGGAAGCGTGTCGTCCTCGTCGTAGAACGGAATGCCGACGACGACCTCGATCCCTTCGAGGTCAGCGATGGGGGCGAGCCCCCGTTCGACGTCCCTCTCGAATCGCCGGATCCGCGCCCTTTGCTTCTGGTCTTGACGATCTGCGGGTGTCAACGTGTGTTCCTTGGCTCGAGCTGCTGGGACTCGGCGGCCTCAACCTCTCCGTCCCGGGACCTGCGCTATGCTGGGCCAAAGGGCGCTCGGGGAGTCGCCCGTGTCTGTGGCCGCCAATCTTGCCGAAACGACCGCTGTGAAATCAAGCCCCAAATCGCGCCGCCGTGTACAACATCGCTCGCGCAATGCAAAGGGACAAGATCTCGAGTGTGCGGCCCACGGGGATGGAAACGGAACTGCTGTGCAAGCGCAATAAGCATGCCATGGAAAGGGTGTTTCACGGGGGGCGCGGGCAGGGGGCGCTGAGGCCCCGCGCGAAAAGGCCGACGAGGCTAACCTACCAGAACTTCGTCAGATTCGTGTGTCCTGCCGGTGGCTGGGGCTGTCGCCTTTTCGGCGAGCGGCGCCCTCCGGCTGGAAGGTCTTGATCCACACAGGACAAGCGAGTCGGTGGCCCGGACGATGGAGCCAGGCGTCTGACCGCGGGCGAGGAGGACAGCCCGGTCGAGTAGATCCGCGACGCACCGGGGAACCCCTTGCGGGAAGTTGTTAGCGTATCCGCGAACGAGACTCATCTGGAACCCCATTTTCGCAAGCGCGTCGCAGAAGCGAGCCGAAGGTGTCGCGCGCCGTTCTCTCGCCGCTTTTGAAAACGCTTTCTTCTCCACGCCGAGCCCGAAACACATCGCGCCGTGCGAGAGCTGAGAGAGCGTGTCGAAGAACGGGCTCAGCCTTTCCATGTGTTGTCCCACTTCGCTCGAGACGAACACATCGCACGGAATTGCGTACCGGTCCGTGATGAACTCGATTTCCTCGATGTCGCCGAAGACGTAGTAGTCTGCCGTGTTTCCTATCGCGTCGGCGATGGCTTTCGCGTCGCATCGAAGGACATCGCTCGAGTCGTGGTAAACGACGGTTCCGATGGAGCACTCCTTGGCGAGAAGAGAGAAAAACCCCGGACCGTCGGCGAAGGCGATGAGGCTCAAGTCGCTGAACGGTTTTTCGTCCCTCGGAAGCGACCACGCAAAGATGTGTGCGCAGCGCTCGATGTGCGATCGAAGCCGGCCGCGCTGTTCGATGAACAGGATTCGTGTCTCGACGGAAAGGTCGAGCGGGGAAATATCCAGGGATTCGAGCTTCTCGGCCAGGCGTAACGCCGCCGCCCCAACGACTCTTTCCAGGTCGCGGTCCTTAGGATACGCGGGGTGGCCGCCAAAAATGCTCATGATAACAATAACTTAGGACGAAGAGTGCCTGTCGAATGGCGATCGAGTGGGTCCAAATTGCCCACCGAACTGCCCACCGCCGGAGCAAACCGCAATTCGCATGCCAGGTTGGGAGGGGAGGCGTCGGCCGGCCGTCGGGAGTCATGCCCGTTCTGGCGCGATCAGCCGGTCTCGGGAGAAGCGCCGTGGAGTTGCCCCCGCGGATTTCCCTCGTCGAGATCCGCTTCGCCGCAATGACGGAGAATCTGTTCGCGAGTCATCCTGCGGAGCTCTCGCGCAAGCGTCCACGAATCCGCGGCCGTCTCACCCCGGAGCTTGGGCGTGTCGATCGCGGGACACGCCGTCACCGTCACAGCGCCCCGGCGAAAGATGTACGTGTCGGGACGCAGCAACGACCGCGTTCCTCGTATGGCGACAGGAATGATCGGGAGCCCCGCCTCGACGGCGGCGACGAAGGCGCCCATCTTGAAACGCTTGAGGCCGGGCTGGCGCGACATACCGCCCTCGGCAAAAAAGAGGAGGGTCCGTCCCTCGCGCGCCCGTTCTTTGATGCGGCCCGTGTCCTCGGCCCTTCTCAGTCGGTCCCATCGATCGATGAACTCCGTGCCCAGACGGCGAAGGTAATGATGGACGACGGGGTTCCGTTCGAGCTCCGCCTTCGCGACAAAAGACGCCGGTATAGGCACGAGAGCGGCGAGGACGATGCTGTCGATATAGCTCGCGTGGTTGGACACGATGACGCAGCGGCCGTCCTTTGGGAAATGCTCGGCTCCTTCGAGCGCGACCGGTGTCCGAGTGCAGCGCCACAAAATTCCCGCCGCCCATCTCACGGCGCTCCACCGCGACGACAACCGTGGGAGAACCGCGACGGGTAGCCACGATATCATCACCAGAAGCGCCGCCGCTCCGAGCGCGTACCCTGTGTAAACGACTTCGGTCACGCGTCGGCTTACTCGTCTCGCGCGCGCCGCTGCGGCGGAAAATGAAAGATGAACCACCTGCCGCCATACCGCGCGGGGTTTTTCTCCGATCTCTCCTCGTTCGTAAAGTTCCCGGCTCGTCGAGCGGCGTATTTTTCCGCTCGTCGTCTTCGGTATCGTGCCGCGCGGCGCAAAGACGACATCGTCGGGCGGTGTGCCCACGATGTCCGCCGTCACGCTCACGATGTTGACTCGTATGCGTTCGAGCCTCGCGGTGTCCTTCTCCCGAGTCTCAGCCATGACGACGAGACGTTCGGTCCCCGTGCGGCGGTCGGCTGTTCCGAAAACGGCGACATTCCCCGTGCGAACGCCGGCGATATTTCCCACCGCGGTCTCGATCTCGTGGGGGTAGATGTTCCGCCCCGCGCGTATGATGACGTCTTTCGATCGTCCGGTGATGTAGATCTCTCCGTCGGAGACGAATGCCAGATCGCCTGAGTTGAGCCACTCGCCGTCGAAGAGCGCCCGTGTTGCATCGGGGCTCCTGTAATAGCCGCTTGTCGCCGACGGACCTTTGAACTGGAGGCGTCCTTCGCTCCCATCGGGGAGCTCGTGCCCTCCGGAATCGGCGATGCGAATCTCGTGATCCGGGAGGGGGCGCCCGCACGCGACGATGCGCAGCGCGGCGTCGTCGTCGGCGCGCGCGGTGACGGCGAGACCGTCGCGGGCGAGACTCTCGCGGTGTATGCGAGCGACGATGGGTCCTCTCCCGTAGGGAGGAAAGGTGAGCCCAACGGCGCACTCGGCGAGTCCATAAACGGGCGTCATCGCTTCTCGCTTGAATCCGAACGGCGCAAATCGCTGCGAGAATCGCTCGATGGTGTCCGGGTCAACGGGTTCCGCACCGTTGAACGCCACTCTCCACGAGCGAAGATCGAGCCCGTCCACATCAGCGTCCTTCAAGCGCTGGGCGCAGATCTCGTAGGCGAAGTTCGGTCCGACGGAGAGCGTTCCTTTGTGTTTGTGCATCGCCCACAGCCAGCGTTCGGGTCTTGCCAGGAAATCGATCGGAGACATGATCACCACGGGGAATGCGTAGTAGAGGGGGCAGAGCCATCCCCCGATGAGCCCCATATCGTGGTACAGGGGAAGCCAGCTCATTCCTACGTCGCTCGAGTTCATGCCGACGGCCCCACCGATCGCGCGGACGTTCGCGAGCACGTTCGCGTGCGTGAGGACGACGCCTTTGGGATCTCCCGTGCTACCCGACGTGTACTGGATGAGCGCCGTGTCGCGGGGGTTGACGGGCACCCGTGCAAATTCGCCGCGTTCTTCGGTAAGGTCCGTTGGTGTCGTCACATGCCGGAGCGATTCGACGTGAGGCGTGAGAAGCTGTGTGAACCTGAGCGCTTCGCGAACCGTGATGAGGATCTTCGCCGCGCAGTTGTTGAGAATGCCCACCTGCCTTCGCAAATGCTCCTCGACGCGCGCGGGATTCGCCGGAGGATACACAGGGACGGGAACACCTCCGGCAAGCAAAACGCCGAAGAAACAGAAGAAGTAGTCGCCGGAGGGAGGAAGCATCAACACAACCGGTTCGCCTCGTTGGAGTCCCCTCGCCTGCAACGCGGCCCCAATCCGCTCCGCCATTTGTTTGAGCCCTCGATAGGTGATCGATTCTCCCTTCCCGTCGTCCTGATAGAAGAGAATGTGGCGCCTGTCGCCATGGCGCGCGGCGTGCCAATCGAGGACCTCGCTGAGAGTGGCCGATGTGCCGGGCGGCGCTTTCGCCTCCTGGTGCGATTCTTCGAGAGGCAGGGGAGGAGCGTCTCGCGGCGATTGTCTCTCGACCGGCTGCGCGCTCCGTATCACATGGAGAAGATCGCGAGGGGTTTCCGCATGGGCGAACGCCTTTTCGGAAAGCGTCACGTGGAACAGGCGCTCGACGCGCCCCAGAAGCTCGAGGCGTGAGAGGCTGTCGAGACCGATGTCGCGGTCGAGTGAGCGGTCGAGAGTCAGAGTTCCCGGTGGGGGTTGGTGGGGGTGAAGCTCCGCGCGCAGCTCACGGATGAGAGCGAGCAAGGGGGCTGAGACGTTGTCTTCGATGTGGTCAGGCACAGGTCTCTTCTCGCGGTCCTGTTGATGGGTGCCTCACGAACAAGAGCGGCCCAGGGTCGGCGCGAGGTGTGATGATATCAGCCGGGCAGAAGTCGTGAAAGAGAACAAACTCGACCGTCGGGGCGTGGAAAAACCCGACGCCGCGCAGGGCGGCGTCGGGTCTTCAGAGGAACGTGTTCCGCGAATGGTCCGCTTCAGTCAGCTAGTCGGAGTACAGTTGCTTCACACGCCCCCACGTGTCTTCGTCCGCGGGTACGGGGAGCAGACATCCGGTTCTTTGTGCGTAGAACGCCTGCAAGCAGGCAGGGGAGGCGCACACAAAACACTGACAGTCCACCGTCGAGTTGATGATTCCGCGTCCGCCTGTGCCATAAGTCAGGTTGTAGTCGCAGTCGGCGACTTCAATGCGGCCGGACGGGACGGCGGGGTCCGGTGTGACATCCCAGCAGCAGCAGTCCGGCGTGAGCCCCGTGGTGAGAAAGACCATCGTCAGGATGGGAAATGACCCCGTCCTGCAGCTCCCGTAGTTGATAGCGATTCCGTACTGCGAGCTGCCGAATACGACCGGAAACGGAGTGATATCCGCAAGGTGCTGTCCCCTCAAGCACCACGGCGCGCGGGCCATGAACTGACTCGCCGTCGCTCCCAGCGCATAGACGTGGACAACGTAGTAATTCTTCACTCCCGGCGCCTTGTCCGCCAGCCCGCACGGGTCCGTTCCGGCCTGGTCGGCAAAAACGCCGATGGCCCCGTTCTGGCCGAACGCCGAAGAGACGCCGAACACTATGAAACACAAGAAGATTGACAGTTTTTTCATCGAACCCCCTTTCGTCTCGGTGGGTCGTTTACCGAGACCATTCATAGTGTAGCACGGCGGGTCTGAGGCAGCCATCCCTCGGACGGAGAAGTTGGACGGTTTTGGGAGCGGTCCCTGGGTTCGTGTGGATTCGTCCTCTTGCTTCCTACGGTTTTCTTGCCTGTATCGCGACGTAGTCGCCCCGGTCGAACCCCTCGACGGGTCGCTCGACGAGGTCGTTCGAGTATTTGGGGTGACGCGTGAGCGTCTGCGCGTACTCGAGATCGACAAAACCCGCGGTCGTGAGCAGTCTCGCTTTTTCTTCTGTCGGCCGCCACCGGGCGACCGCGGCGAACCCGATCGGATAAGGATGTGGCGGAGCCAGCACTCTGACCGACGCGTCCTCCCACGACCCGATCTTTGCGGCGAGACGATAGAGAAGACCATACGAGCTCTCCGCCGGCACGTCGGCAACAACGATGTGTCCGCCCGGTTTGAGCACTCGGTACGCTTCGCGGAACGCTTTCTCCAGGTTCTCGATGTAGCCGGGGGTCCCGTTCTGGAGCACCGTATCGAACTCGCCTTCGCCGAACGGGAGGTCTTCCGCGTGTCCGATCCTGACCTTCATTCCCCGTTTCACCGCGATCTTCGCGAAATGCGCCGCGGGTTCCACGCCGTCGCGGATGTCGATGCTATGCCGATCGCGAAGGATCTGTTCGAAAAGACCGCTCCCACACCCAACGCTCAACGTGCGGCCCGGCTCAACGAGGAAATGTTTGATGAGCAGTACCTCGGATTCGAGCACGTTCCTGTTTTTCAAAAACCACGAATCGTACTCTTCTGCAAACTCGTCGAAGATCTGTTCACTCATGTTCCCCCCCTTAATCTTAGATTCCTTGTGCGGGTTTAGGTCCGGGCTCCGCGGGGCGCTCGCCTCACGACGAACCGATCGTACAGGATGAGGGCGACCGCGCTCGCGAGCCCGATCCCCCCGAAGATCAACCACATTGTTTCCGGATTCCTCACGTCACGCCCGTAGTGTCCGTAGAGCTGGCCCGAGAGAATTCCGGAGAAGAGATACCCAAGGGCCATGGCGACGAAGTAGTAGCCCATGTACATCGCCGTTTTGGCTTTCGGTGCGATGCGCGCCACGTATTCCTGGCTCTTGGGGCTGGCCATCATCTCGCCGGCCGAGAAGACCATCAGCGCGACCACGACCATCCACCCGAGCTCGCCGTACACGTTCAAGGCAAGGCCGATGCTCGTCGCGATCGTGCCGATGATCATCGTCGTAAAGGGTTTCCACTTGGCGAAGATGGCGGAGATCGCCACCTGAAACGCCACGATGCACGCCGCGTCAACATTGACGAGCCACTCGGGATTGATCTGATAGCCGGAGGCCATGGCGCTTCGCAGTCCGTTTGCCCATCCGTGGAGGCCGAGCGTGCCGCACGCGCCGGCAAGCCAGCCGAGTATGTCGTGCGTGTTCGTGTAGTCGCGTATGTACTCGGGCATCGTGACGAAGATCTGGTGGTACACAGCCCAGAATACCGCGAGAATGAGCAGGTAGAGAGCAAAGCGCCAGTCGCCGACTCGTGCGGGCTGCCACAGGCCGGCGCTGCCGCCCTTCCTCCTCAAATATGATGCATCGAGAATCATGTTCCCCAGGATGAGAATCGCGGCGAGCACAAGGCCATCGAGCCAACTGATCCACTCGCCGCCCGCGAGCATGAGAATGAGGATTGTCCCCATCGCCATGATGAAGAAACCGCCGTTCCCCAGCACCTCCACGACGTCCTCTCCCGACTTTCGAAGGAGGAGACGAGCCTCTCGCGGAACCGCCGCGACGAGAAGGCGAAGCAGGACCGCGAGCGCGGCGATCACCCCCGCGGTAACGGCGGTGGGAGCCCATCCGATAAGGAGACCCGCGGCGATGAACGTGGGGAGAAGCCGCAGAACTGCGGCGATGATCTGCGGGGGCCCTTCAAGCGTTCCGCGCGCCTGAGGACCGGGTTCGGCGAGCCGTTTTTTCGCTTCTGCGACTTCCTGTTCGAGAGCGCGCGTGCGGCCTTCGGGCTCGTGGTAGAACAGAAAGAGCCAGATGAAGTTGCACCCGATCCAGATGGCGCTCATGTTGAAAACCCACGGCCAGCCGAGCTCGTTCCGGACAAGACCGGCGACCGCGGGTCCCGCGAAACCGCCGATGTTCACCATCATGTAGAAGATGCCGAACCCCATGGCCTTGTTCTTCTCCGTCGTCGTGTGGCCAACCGTCCCGACGACCAGCGGCTTGAAAGCCGCTGCGCCGAGGGCGACGAGAACGAAGACGAAGAAGAAGCCCCAGAACCCGTCCGGGCGGCCGAGGAGCCAGTAGCTTGGCGTTAGTATGAGATACGCGACGAAAAACGTCCGTTTGAAGCCGAACTTGTCCGCGAGCGCTCCCGTGACCACGGGAAAGAGGTAGAGAAGGAACGGAACGATCCCCTGTATGATCCCGCGCTGTTCACTCGTCAGCCCGAGGCCCCCGGACTCGACCGGGCCGGTGATGTACAGCGAAGAAAGGGTGAAGAAGCCGTACCACGCCATCCGCTCGAAGATCTCCATCACGTTGGCGGCCCAGAAACTCGACGGGAATCCCTTCCTGGTTTCCTCGGCGTGTGTCGGGTCGCCTCGAGGTGACATGAGATCTTCTTTCGAATCGCGCCGCCCAAAGGCGGGCTGAGGGTTAATTCCACTCTGCCCGCCGGTGCTGTCTCTCCGCGACCCGCCTCCCGCCTGGACTCAGCGAACGGTCAGCTCGTCCAGCAGCTCTTTGGCTCCGGAGAACTTGTCAAGGACGAAGAGGACGTACCGTCCGTCGACGCTGATCGATCGTGTGAGGTCGGGCATGAAATTGTAGTCCGCCGACACGGCCTCGAGATTACCGTCAAAAATGACGCCGATGAGATCGCCCTTCCCGTTGAGTATCGGGCTTCCCGAATTGCCGCCTGTGATGTCGTCCGTGGAAAGGAAACAAACGGGCACATCCTGAAGACCCGGGTCCGCGTATTTCCCGTAGTCTCTCGTCTTGTAGAGATCCTTCAAGCGAGCGGGGCAATCGAAAGGTTCCTGTCCCCTGTCCTTTTCGATCACACCTTTGAGGCACGTTTGAAAGTCGTACGTCACGGCGTCCCTCGGCGCGTATCCGCGGACTTCGCCCACGGAAAGACGCATCGTTCCGTTGGCGTCGGGGTACATGAATGCGCCCGTCCGCGCCTGCCTGAGCTCCATGAGTTGAGGCTGGAGCCTCTGCAGCGCCCCGTCGAAGGCCTCCGTTTTGTCTTCGAGCTGCTTGCTCTGGAGCTCCACACGCGCCGCGAATTCGATCATCGGATCCTTGAGGGCCATGAGATCCTTCATGGGCATTCCGAACATCTTCATGCGCTCGTCCTTGTTCGTCACCTTCGTCCCCGCGTAGAGTTTGTCGACGAACTGGTCGATCGCAAGCCGGGCGTCGTCACCGGACGTCCCGGCGATGACGGGCTCGAGGGCTGCGAGCTTCTGGCCTTCGGGGAGCTCGAGGGATTTCTTGAGGTAGTAACCGAGCACTCTCGTGTCGGTCTTCTCGTCGTAACGAAGATCGGCGAGTCCGAGCTGTTTCTTGACGAGCGGTTCGTCTCGGTCCTGGTACCCGGGGTCGCGATCGAGGTCGTTCTTCTTCTCGTGCTCTTTCGCCCACTTGTAGACGGTGTACGCGCTCCGGAGCCCGGAAGTCGTGTAGGACATTCCAGACAGGAGCGACGTCAGTTGGTTGAATTGACGGTAAGCGGTGTACTGAGCGCCGATCTCGTCGAGGACCTTCCCGTATTTCTTCTTCATCTCGGGCTTCGAGTCCATGAACGCCTTGAGCGTTTTTTCCTCTTCGAGCTTCATTCCGAGAAGATCCGATTTCTTCAAACCCTCGAGCATCCCGATGTTGTTCTTGTAACCGTTGTTGAGCCCCTGGATCGTCGAGGCGTTCTTGATTGCCGCCTCCGGGCTCAACTTTGACTCTTGTTCGAAGATGTCGAGCAGGTCCCGGGAGCGCTGTATCGCGCGCGGGTAGTACTCGTTCACGGTGTAGTCTATCGCGTACGACGAGCGGTACCGCCGCGTTTGCCCCGGGAAACCGATGACCATGGTGAGATCGCCTTCGTTCAGAGGAGCCATCGAGAAGGCGAGATGCTTCTTGGGCTTGAACGGCAGGTTTTCCTTGGCGTACTCGGCGCTGGATCCGTTCGGCGCCACGTAGGCCCTGAGGAATGAGAAGTCGCCCGTATGGCGCGGCCACATCCAGTTGTCCTCGTCTCCGCCGTAAACCCCGATCGACGCGGGTGGGGCGTACACGATGCGGACGTCCTTGATCTTGAAGTACGTGTAGAGGTAAAACTCCGCCCCCTCGTAGAAGCTCCTCACCGTCGCTTCCACGTCCTTTCCGTTCTCGGCCTCCTTCACGATCTTCTTGGTATTGATCTCGATCTGGTCGTGGCGCTCCTTGTCGGACATCTTGTCTTTGACCCCGTTCATCACGTCCTTGGTCACGTCCTTGATGTCGACGAGACAGCGGACTTCATATCCGAGTGCGGGGATTTCCTCGGCCATGGTGCGCGCGAGGAAACCCTCCTCGATGTAGTTGACCTTGACCGAGCTCTGCCTCTGGAGGGCGCCAAAAGCCACGTGGTGGTTCGTGAGCATGAGTCCGTTGGGAGAGACGAACGATCCGGTTCCTCCGCCGATTTGAACGACAGCATCGGATAGATCCGTGCCTTTAGCGTTGTAAATCTCCTCCGGGCCGAGGGCGAGCCCCTTCGCGCGCCACTGGTCGAAGGGACACTTGCCCAGTTTGTCCATCGTCCACATGCCTTCGCCCGCCCATGCGTGCGATGCGCCCGGAATCGAAAGCGGGGCGATCGACACGAGGCAGGAGAGCACAGCGAACGCGACGATTTTCTCGAGGGTCGTTGAATAATGCATCACAGCCTCCTTGCTCTGAAGAAAACGAATATTGGCGTATTCTATCTCATGAAAGATGAAAATCCAACACCCTTGAGACCGGGACGCTGTGGCGGGCTTAGGTCTCCGCGCGAGTGTGCGGGCGGTGGCGCGAGGGGGAGTGTAAGCGGGAGGGAGTGCAAGCGGCTTCACAAGTGCAAGCGGCGCTGTTGACAAGCCGGCGGCGATCAAAGACAATTGTTCGCCGGAAGGTACAACGAAGACAGGAGGCGCCATGCCGGATGTTGTCAAGAAAGTGACGTACTGCAACACGACCGTGGCCAACCGAGCCGCGGTAGGCGCGAAGGTGCTCGCCGAGCTCAAACGAATGGGGGTCAACCTCACCGCGTTCAGCGGATTCCCCACGCCGGGCGGAAAGGCCCAGCTCGACTTCGTGACGGAGGACATCGCCGCCGTTCGGCGGGTTTTCGCGCGGAACGGCTGGAAATTGAGCAGGCCCAAGAAAGGGTTTCTCATCCATGGGGCGGATGGTGTGGGGTCTGCGTTTCGTCACATCAAGAAGCTCGGCGCGGAGAAGATCAGCATCATCGCGGCGGACGCGGTCTACGCCGGCCAGGGCCGGTTCGGGATGATCCTCTGGGTCAGGCCCAAGGACTACAGGCGCGCGGCGCGGATTCTCAAGGCGAAGTAGGCGCGGACCCGAGAGCGCGCGGCGCGTTTCACGAAAGCCGGTTCATTCATCATCGGAACGAACGGCTCCTCGAGTTCCCTTGGTCTTGCTTTTCAGGCGCTTTTGGTCCAAACGGCGTTCGTGCGACGCCCGCGTGGGGCGTGTCTTCCGCCGCGCTTTCGGGGCGGTGGCGGCTTTCCGAATGAGAGCGATGAGGCGCTCGACGGCGTCATCCCGGTTTTTCTGCTGAGTCCTGTGCCGGCGGGCCGTGATCACAAGCACTCCCTCGGCCGTCAACTTCCTTCCCGCGACACGAGCCAGCCGCCGACGGACTTCGTCCGGGAGTGAAGGGGAGCGCGCCGCATCGAAGCGAAGCTGGACGGCCGTCGCGACCTTGTTGACGTTTTGTCCCCCGGGTCCTGAGGAACGAACAAATTCGAAGCGCAGTTCGCTTTCATGGATCGAGATCGCCGCAGTGACGCGAATCATGATGGAAGCCTCCGCCGGTTATCGTAACCCGCTAATCGGTGATTATAAGGCTCTAAATCGCCGCGCAGCGAACCCTTTTGCGTCGATGGCGGACTCGTACTAGAATACTCACGGACCTGTGTCGCCGAGGTCCTGGAGGAGGTGTTCATGCCGTCGTACTCGAGTCAGTTTCCCGATCCGGTTGCCCTGGTCACGGTCGCCACGACAACACGGACGAACGTCATGACCGTCGGCTGGGCGTCACCGGTCTCTTCCAACCCGCCCGTCCTCATGGTCAGCATCGCGCCCCAGCGCTTCACGCACGATCTCATCTTGCAGACCGGCGAGTTCGGCGTCTCTATTCTCTCCGACGATCAGAAGAAGCTATCCGAACTGGCCGGTACACTCACCGGCGCCAGGACGGACAAGCTCGCCCGCCCGGAGTTCGAGACGTTCGCCGCCGAGAAGATCAAGGCTCCGCTCGTCGCCGGCGCCCGGGCGTGGTTCGAATGTATGCTCCACTCGCACCAGATTGTCGGGGACCACACGGTGTTCTACGGAACGGTGATTCGAACGGCGTTCGACGCGTCCAAGTCGCCGCTCGTCCTTTTCGACAGGAAATACTACGCGCTGGGCGGGGTGAAGGGAACGTACCCCTGATTCGCGTGGGAAATCGGCCGGCGATTCGCGAAGGAGTTCGGCCGGCGGCGCGTGTTGCATCGTTCCGCGAGTTGACCGCGCGAGAGTGAATCGCTATTCCCTGACGAGCATCACTTTGGCGAACCTTCCGTGAAGGCCTCCGATGAACTTCGCGAGGTGCATGGTCGCGATCAGCCACAAGACCCCGACGATGACGAGAAGCGGCATAAGCCAACCCGGTGCGAAATACTCCGTGCCGTCCATTTGAATGGGGGGAAGCCCGAAGCCGTACTGCGCGACGGGCAAGGCTATTCCGGCCAACCCCAACGAGAGCATCGTGATAACAATCGTGAAGTAGAGGATGCCAAGCGGCAGCTGAAGAACCATGTAGACCATCGCGAACCATGAACGGCTGTCGAGGAAAATCGCTTTGAAGCCTTCCCAGAGGCGGGGATGCTTCTTCGTGAACATCGGACGGCGAGGCATGCGCACGCCGAGGAGCGCCTCTACGATACGGCCCTCCACCAATGCGATCCCGCGGACGGAAAGAAGGAACAGCGCAAAGAATGGAAGCCCTATGATCAAGACGATGAGCCCCAACGACAACGACAGACCGGTCGTGACCCATGTGAAGTAGAAGATGCCCGTGACCAGAGCGAAGATCATGTACAAGATCGCCCCGTACGCGCGGGGATCGGCGAAGACGCCGAAAAAACCACCCGGCGCCGTCCGTCCGTTCGCCTTGCTCGTCGGGGCGAGCGTCGGGCGAACGCGTGTTTCGATTTCTTTGTAGGCGCCGGCGACTTCAGCAGGGGTGCCATACTCTTCGACGACCCGGAGGAGGGCGGCCTCCTCGGAAAGGTTCGGGGTGTCTTTGCGCATCTGGCCCACACCGCTTCTCAAGTACTCCTCCGCGTCCGACAAGGCGTCCTGCACCGTGGCGGGATCGCTCCCCGACAGCTCGCTCTTGAGCTGGCTGAGATAGGCGCTGATATCGTTATTCATCGTCCCTTCCTTTGAGTGTGTTATCCACGAACGTTCTCGTGCGATGCCAGATTCTCGCCCACTCGCCGAGCGTCACCCGTCCTGCGTCGGTGATCGTGTAGTAACGCCTGGGCGGGCTGGCGACGGATGGTTCGACGGTGCTTTCGAGCAAGCCACTATTCTCGAGCGATCGGAGAACGGGGTAGAGCGCGCCATGTTTCATCATAGGGAGATCCGCGGCCCGCTCGATCTGTTTCGCGATCTGGTACCCGTACATCGGTTCGGACGCTTTGTCCAAAACGCCCAGAAGAACGAGCGCCGCAGTACCGGCGTTAAGCTCCTTCTGGAATTTTCTGATGGCCGTCTCGGATTCGTTCACGGCGTTCCCTTCGTTGTCGGGCGCGGTACCCGCAGGTCATCCTCAGGGCCAGGTGCTCCTCGCAGCCCGTTCGCTGCCGATGGGCCGGCCCAGTTTTCCCGCAGGCTATCCGCAGGTTTGATATACTACGAGTCTATTATTAGCAATAAGCTATTACTAGTCAAGCAAAAAAATGCTGCCCGGGCGAAATTCGCCACGCCTCCCATGCAGTTTCGGGCAGCACCAGGCTTTTTTTTGCCTTTTTTCGACTGGTTGTTCGGGCGTTCCTCGTCCTGGGGCTTCCGGTATCGGCCGTCCTCAGGGCCGTCTGCCTGGCGGTGGGGTCCCGGGAGAACCCTCGCCCACATAAAAAAATACGTGACAAATCCCTTGGCATTGTGTCTCATACGAAACCGGAAGTTCCAGCCGCGACATCACGGTGCCTGAGGTGGGAGGGAACTTCCAACCAGAGGAGGTGCGATATGCGTTTCGTCTTGACCGTTCTGCTGGCTGTGGTTCTGGTG
>Ga0315273_10000239_pt1 | contig 53244 bp, 49 predicted proteins | sample YL17G02_0_MG_FD_205753 | JGI IMG/M metagenome (GOLD analysis project Ga0315273, IMG submission 205753) | Sediment microbial communities from Yellowstone Lake, YNP, Wyoming, USA - YL17G02_0 | ecosystem: Environmental > Aquatic > Freshwater > Lake > Sediment | place: USA: Wyoming | collected... | reverse complement strand
TGGCAATTCACCACAAAGGACGCCAGGATCAAGCTCAAGCGTCTTTATCCGACGCTTGATACATGACATGACAGTAGTTCAACGTTTCCGTCCAAATCGAGGTCCACCGCGAGCCAGACGCCTCCATACGCTATGGGGAGCGCGACGGAAGTGTGATTTAGGCTGGCGTCCACAACATGCCGCACAATTCTATCATTGGGGGCGTCGCCGACAAAAACGTCGGTCACTCCTGCTTTGTCATCAAGGTGAACCCCTGATATCTCGTCGGTGAGGCTGAACTCGAGGATCGGGGAGCAACCGCTGATCGAAGTCGAGCCTGACGATTGCACGACTTCAATGCCCGGTCCGACTAATTGAGTGCCAGGCCTGATTGCCCATAGCGGCACCACAGGCTGGGCGAGTGCCTTGGCCTGGATTGAATCTCGGACGACGGGAGCCCGCGAAAGGCCACTCAAAGCCAGACCCAGGAGGATCACAAATCCACATACCATCGAGGGGGACCGCACAGGAGTGACATGTATCCTCGTATTTGTCATCACGAACTGTGATCCACGGGATGAAGACGCGTGAGCCCTCTAGCAGGGTAACATTTGATACCGCATGAGCATGTCTCACTTACTCTTGTCGACAAACTTGACCAGCAACCTTCCGTAGCCTGTCCCGGGGTAACGCCCGAGTTCTCCCACGATCACAGAGGGACCGGCAGTTCTCAGGTCAAGCGACTGCCTGCATGCGCTTGAGCATCTCTTGAGGGCCGACGAATCCCTGGATGACATCTTGCACCCGACCCTGCGAATCGATCAAAATGATCGTCGGGAGTGAGTACTGCTTCAGCTCGAAAACCTGCAGAAAATGCCTGGTCTCAGGCGAATCGCTCTTCTCCAATTGAAGTTTCAAGGGGAGGAACCGCCTGGCTTCCAAAGCAACCTGATCGTCGGACCAAGTGATCTTGTCCAGCGTTCGGCAATTGGCGCACCACGTGGCCCAAGTGTCGATGACCACCGGCCGGCCAGTCGCTCGCGCCTGTTTGAGTCCAGAATCGAGGCCGGTCATCCAAGCGATCTTCTCCTCCGAGACTCCCACCGGTGAACCGGAGCCGACGTCGTGCAGATCGATAGGGGGCCAGACGAGGCCGGTGGTCAGGAGATAGCCGCCGAGTAGATAGATCCCAATGAGAAGCGCGATGATCCCCACTGTCTTCTTGAGTCTGGGGAAGAAGGGAGATTCGGAAGTGAGCCGGTCGAGCCCGCCGCCGAATACGCCAAGAACGATGAGCAAAAGGCCGGCGAGAAGGGCGAGCAGCTCTGTGGAGATCAGCGTGCGCAGGAAGTAAAGGGCCATCAGCAGGAGGACAAACCCGAAGAATTTCTTGACGGATTCCATCCAGACGCCCGCATTCGGGAGCGCTGAGATGGCAGAGGAGAATGTCCCGATCAGGATGAACAGGGTCCCGAGCCCCAGCGCGAAGGTGAACAGGATGAAGAAACCGAGCAGCGCTGAACCGGTCGTCGCGACATAAAGCATGATGCCAGCGACAAATGGGCCGACGCAGGGCGAGACCACCAAGGCCGCTACGGCGCCGAGCACGATCGCGCCGCCTATGCCGCCGCCACCCCGACCCGCCATCTTGTTGCGCAGGGCTACCGGAACCTGAAGCTCGTAAAGACCAAACATCGACAGGGCGAAGATGACGAATACTGCAACGATCGCACCCACAACGACAGGATGCGCCAGCCAGGCTCCGAACACTCCCCCTGCAGTCGCGACGATCATCCCCATGATGCCATAGATGACCGCCATGGTCAGCACATAGAAGAGGGAGAGAACAAATCCGCGTCCCATCCCCCTCGCCTGACCGGCGAAAATCGACACCGTGATGGGAATCATCGGATAAGTGCAGGGCGAGAACGACAGAAGGAATCCGGTGCCGAACGCCAGCAGGAACGCCAGTACGTATCCCCAGCCGCCATACTTCGTGATCAAGCGCTGAAGGTCGCTGGTCCCCTCAACCCGCGCGGGTCTTGTGTCCGGTTTCGGATCTGGGGTCGTGGATCCTCCCAGGACTGAAGCAAAAACGTCCTGATGGAGGATATTCCCCCGCTGCGACGTAACCATCAGTCTCCACTTGAGAGGAAGGTCCGCGGGCGCCACGCACGACTTGTTGTCGCATCCCTGATAACGAAGGACTCCGGCCGCCTCGATTTCACCGACCGGGGCCGACGGATCGACGACCACGGGGACGATGATTATCGCGCCACTCGCGTAGACCGACATCCTGTCCCCCAAGAGCGGGATGGTGTTGCCCTCGGGGTAGATGATCTCTCCAGCTTTCAAGATACTGGGCAGACGCAAGTCAAGGCGCGTGGGGATCAGGTAATCTTGGAGAGGGTGCGCGGAGTTGACGTGCCAACTGGGCGCAAGATCGATCCGAACAGCCAGCCAGACCGTGTCACCCGGTCTCGCCTGCTCCAATGACGCATACACTTGTCCCGTGAGGATTTCCTGTGGCTCCGCGCCACCCATGTTGAACTGGGCCTGAGCAGACGCGGCGAAAGCGCCAAGGAGGATGAGAGTAATAATCAGGAGGAGAAGCGGAGAGCTTCTCTTGACGTTGGGCCTGAGAGACTCTAGCAAGAAGACGGTGCGTGCAAGCACGCACCCTACACCCACTGCCAGCGGTAGGGTGCGTGCTTGCACGCACCATGCTTGCACGCACCAATGCTCTACGACCGGGTGGCGTTTCCTTCTGTTAGAAGCTCCAAGCATAGGATTCCGGTTCCTCATCGGTGCTTAAGGTATACCACTGGAATCACTGAGTGGTTGGGCAAAGAACGTCACAGAATCGGAGGGACGCAAACAAGATCATTCCCCTGCAACCCATCGATTGAGGACGGATCGGAGACCCTACTGAGGCCTGGTCAGGGCGGCTTCGACCGCCCGACGGATAGCAGCTTTATCGAAATTCTTGAGGATCTCGCCGGCCAGCCGGGCGGTAACCTCCTTCGCGATGCGGTCGACGAGGGCACTGTCGGGTGGTGAGGCGCCGGAGATCTGCGACGCGGCGGTCTGACAAACCGGTGGCGCCGAGGATTGGTCTGTCGTGGTCAAACCATCCAGCATCGGCAGTCTCACGCCTGCTTCATCGGCAGCCTCGAGATCGGGCGCTCGGCCCTCCGTATCCTCTTCATTCGGCTTTGAGAGGAGAATTCCCTTTTCGGTGCCGCTGGGGCCAACCACCTCGATGAACCCTGAATCGGACTGCGGCTGACTCGGAGTTGTCTCAGTCTTTATCATCTCAGCAACAAACCAATCGTAGTCTTCGCCGGCATCCTTGCCAGTCACCCCGCTCACCTTCTTCGGATTCGGGGCGGCGGCGAGCCTCGACCCGGCCTGAAGTGGCAGGTCGTCCGGATGCTGGGCCGGTTTCTTCTCATTGGAGGAGTCGGCGAAAATACGCAGCGCATCATCGATCGTATCCGCTGCGGGCTTCCACGTGGGCGAATTCAAGCGTTGTGACGCAGACGGATTAGCTTCGTCATCCCGCCGCACGCTTCCCACAAGCGATTCCATCGCCTGCGTCAGGGTTTTCGCATCAGGGAACTTTGCGAGATGAAGTCCCGGGCGGTGTTCGTCAACGGCTTGCAAATCGGATTCCGACATCTCCGATCCGATCCACACCACCGGTACCAGGCCGAGATCACTGTCCAGCTTGGCTGCCTCCAGCCACTTTCGGGCGGGCCAGCGCCGATCATCAAGGTCGAAAATGACCAGATCGATCGGACGGGACTTGACACACTTGATCAACAAGCCGACGTCGGTCACAAAGTGCGCCCCGACTCCAGCCTGCCCCAGCAGGGCACGGTAGCGCTTTTGCGATTGGGGCTGCCGGGCAGCCACTGCAACAGTTATCATGATCGTCCTCCCAATAGAACGGGGAAGGCATCAAGCCTACCTCTTGCTCTTCTCGGTCGATAACTTCTCGGATGCCCGCTCCAGAATTGTCTTTTCGTCATCAGTCAACTGGTCGTATCCAACTTCGTTGATCCGGTCAAGAACGCGATCCACAGCTTCCATGAGGGCTCGTTGGTCCTCCCACCGCCGTTTGAGGCGGCGTGCCTTATGCTTTCCGCGCCACTTGCCAACAAAGGCCAACGGGCGCGGGAAGCGCAGCGGCCGGTCTCCCATTTTAAGGTACAGGAATCCAACGGCCAACCCTCCCAGATGAGTGAAGTGCCCGATGCCGTCGGCGGTGAAACGAAAAGATGCGACCAGCTCCAGCAGGCCAAACAGAATCACCATGTACTTGGCCCGAATCGGAATGAAGAACCAAAGGTAGATGATACGGTCCGGCCAGAGCATGCCAAAGGCCAGAAGAATACCAAACACCGCGCCTGAGGCGCCGATCGTTGGAATCGGACTGCCCCAAAGGACAAGCGCGGTGACGACACCGGCCCCCACACCACAAATGAGGTAGTACTTCAAGAAGGTCCGCGTACCCCAGACATCTTCGATGTCTCGTCCGAACATCCAGAGAGCCAACATGTTAAACAGAATGTGAAGAAGGCTTCCGTGGAGGAACATGTACGTGAAGAGCTGCCAGACGGCACCCTTCAGGACCATGGCCGGAGCGAGTCCAAGGTATTGCACCAGGGGAAAACTCAGGAGCATCTGGAGCAGGTACATTCCGCCATTGGCCCAAAGCAGAGCCTTGATCGCAGGCGGAAAAGCGCCGGAACTCCATGAGCCGAACCCTTCCCCGCGATTTACCGTCGTGTATCTCATGCCGGAACCCAACTCAGACTCCTATATGCGATTATCGACGCCATCGCGGCAGAAATCCATACAAACGTGCCGCCCAGCAGTGGTACATCCGCCTCTGTATACGGCATACGGCAGCCGTGAGCCGATTCTCAATGATGTGTATGTTACGAAGAGGCCGGAGGTTCCAGGGTCCACCGCGGAATGACCCGTGCGGACTGGCTCAGCATGGCCAGGACTGAACAGTACTTGTTGATCGACAGCTCCACAGCCCAACGGATGTCGGCTTCTGTGAGATCGGGACCTCGTACTCGATAGTCGATTGTCAACTCCTCGAAAATCCGCGGAGGTTGCTCTCGTCTCTTGCCTGTCACACGCACTGTCAGCGCCTCTACGGTGCGCCGTTTTTTCTGGAGAAATGCAACCACATCCATCGCGGTGCATCCGCCCAGCGCACATAGGACTGTCTCCATGGGACGGGGCCCGGAATTCTGCCCCCCATCCTCAACGGCCGTGTCCAGCGTCACGAAATGATGGGAGTCTGTTCGGGCCACGAACGACATCCCACCTTCCCAGACAACATCAGCGGAGACTGCGGCGGAACTACTCATAGAGACTCGGACGGCCAGGCCTTCGATGGCCGGCGGCGGGGGTTAGGAGAGAATCCTCGTGATCTTGTCTACGAAATGCTGTTTGGGTACCGCGCCGATTATCTGATCAACCTTTTCGCCACCTTTGAAGAACAGCAGGCTGGGGATGCTCATGATCCGGAACTGGCTGGCCACCGAGTTGTTCTTGTCGACGTCGATCTTAGCCACTTTCAGCCGCCCCGCGTATTCCTCTGCCAGTTCCGCCACGACCGGCGCAATCATCTTACAGGGACCACACCAAGTGGCCCAGAAGTCCACCAGTACCGGGACATCGGATTTCAGCACCTCAGATTCAAAGTTCGCATCAGTGACATCAATCGGTTTGGACATTTCTCCTCCTCGTCAGGGTTGCACGCTACAACTGGCGCGGCACAAAGTCAACGCCGCAGTCCCGTAACACGGAAGAAGCGTGCCTGTTCCCACTGTGACGCTGCGGCCCGCCGTGGCGGGTTCTTTGACAAATCATCGTGACACCTGTGACGCCCTGTGAATCTCCGTCCAAGACAGGTCCTGAACCCATCTCTTCCGACCGGCGCAAGTGTCAAAATGCGTGGGCTGCATCACTTCGCCAACCAGATAATGTGAACCGACAACCAGCACCAAACCGTCCGATCCAGCCCACGCCTTGGCGCGTTGTAAGGCAGCCGAAGCATCGGCACACCACTCAAAGGGCACCGACTGCGCGCGCGCCATCGGGCGCATCTCCTGTTCAGCAATCCCAGCCGCGTGTGGCAAAGGACACCCAATCCATCGAGAGACGCATGGCGCCAAGAGCCGCCACATCGTCCGAAAGTCCTTGTCATCACGCGTGGTAAACAACACGACCGGACGGCGATTCCTGAAGAGCTTCCGCCAAGTCTTCACGACCTCGCGCATTCCCGGCGGATTGTGCGCGACATCGTACACGACAGTGGGTTGTCCGGGAACCAACTGGAACCGCCCCGGCCAATGGACATCTCGAATCCCCCGGCGCAGGAGTGCCGGCGTCAGACGGATGTCACTGGCATCCAGGAGCAGGACAGCCGCTATCGCCACACCCAAATTGGCTGTCTGATGATCCCCGACCAGCGGGAACGTCCATCGAGAGGTGCGCCGCAAATCTCTCCCGGACAGGGAACTGGCGCTCAGGATTTCCAGGCTGCTCCAGACCGGCGCATTGCAGTCCCTGGCAACGTCCTCGATGACACGGCGAACCGACGGAGGTAGCGGTCCGATCAGTACGGGCGTGCCTTCCTTGATGATCCCTGCTTTTTCCAGGGCGATCTGCCGGCGTGTGCGCCCGAGAACATCGGTATGGTCCAAGTCGATGTTCGTGATGACAGCGAGTGCCGGCTGGAGGATGTTGGTTGCGTCGTATCGTCCACCGAGACCCACTTCCACGACAGCCACATCAACCCGGTGCCTGCCGAAAGAATCGAATGCCATTGCCGTCACTGTTTCGAAGAATGTGCAGCGTTCCCGCCGAATGACACGCCAAAAGCTTCTGACGAAATTGGCGACCTCCTGCCGGCTGATGGGACCACCGTCGATGTGAATTCGTTCGCGAAAATCCCGCAGGTGCGGAGAAGTGTAGCGCCCGACGCGGTAACCGGCGGCACGCAGAATCGAGTCAAGGAGCGCGGTTACCGAACCCTTCCCATTGGTGCCGGCAACGTGAATGGACAGAAACTTGTCCTGCGGATCTCCGAGCAGCCGGGCGAATTTCCCGATGTTATCCAGCCCGAGTTTGATTCCCCAGAACTCGAGGGAAAACAGACGGCTGACAGCCTCACGGTAGGTCACAATTCCGAACAGGCTCAGGCAGGTGAATCCGATGTTCCCCCGGGGGTGCGCAGAATGGGCCCTGTCTTCTCAATAACTCCGGAATGGGGGCCACAGAGGAACGTGAGCAGAGTGACAAGAGTCGGTTTCAACTCCGTGCGTTTGACAATCTTGTCCAGGAAACCATGCTCCTGGAAGAACTCAGAACTCTGGAATCCCGGGGGGAGTTCCTGGCGAATCGTCTCCCGGATTACACGCGGGCCGGCAAAACCGAGCTGAGCTCCCGGTTCGGCGATAATGACGTCTCCCAGAGATGCAAAGGAGGCCATCACACCGGCCGTGGTTGGATTGGTCAGCACCGCGATGTAGGGGATTCTCGCTTCCATCAACTCCGCGAGCAGGAAGCTGGTCTTGGCCATCTGCATCAGTGACAGAATCCCTTCCTGCATTCTGGCGCCACCCGAGCAGGCGACGATCACGAGTGGAATCCGACGGGTCATCGCCCGCTCGATCGCCCTCGCGACCTTCTCGCCGACGACTGAGCCCATGCTCCCGCCGATGAAGGCAAACTCCATGACGCCAATGGAAACAGCCCGGCCGCCGATCCGGCCAACCCCGCAGACGATGGCATCCGCCAGACCCGTTTTCTCCTGGGCGTCCGCAATCCGCTCCGGGTACTTCTTCTTGTCTTTGAACTTGAGCGGGTCCCCGGAAATCAGGCCACGGTCGTACTCTTCGAGCACACCATCGTCCAAAAGAAGGCGGATGTATTCCGCATGTCCGATACGAAAATGATACTCGCACGAAGGGCATACCCAAAACCGGCGCTCGAGTTCACGGGCATAGATGATCTCACCGCACCCGCCGCATTTGGTCCACAGACCGTCGGGGATGTCCTGCTTGTCTTGCCGGGTCAGCCCGGCCTTGGCTTTACGAAACCACTCCATCAGAGTACGTCCTGTCTGATCGATCCTGCGTGAGCGCCGTCGATCACCTTGAGCAACACCAGCGCATCGCACACGGGTTTGCGGTAGTAGGCACGGCGACGCCCGATCCGACGATACCCCATGTGGCCGTACATCGCAAGTGCCGCCGTATTGGTGATGCGGACCTCCAGAATGGCACAGACCGCGCCACGTGCAGCACCCTCCTGCTCTGCATCCTCGAGCAACAACCGGCCGATACCCTGCCTGCGGAATTGCGGATCCAGTGCAACGTTGTGGATCTGGATCTCATCGGCGACCGTTTGGGCACACAAGTACCCGCGAAGCTGCCCGTTCTCGCCGACGGCGACCAAATTGATGCCAATCGGCAGCGAAAGTGTCTCTGCAAATGCAATTTCTGACCAGGGATCGGGGAAGATTGACTTCTCCATCGCGGCCACCGCCGGAACGTCACTCCCTATCATCGGGCGAATGTGTGTACCGTCGCCGTTCATGAGGCCTTCTTGAAGGTTGGCGGCAAACCGTAATCCAACGGAGAGATGTCGGGCGTGAGACACTTGCCGACAGAAAGCTCCATTGCACCCCAGAGTGCCAGACGATCACCGCCGACCAGCGCTTCGGATTCGGGCACGACCGCGACGTCTGAATCAACAGAAGCGGTCCAGCGATCTCGATATCCCAGCATTCCGGGACCGACCAGCGCTGCCAGACAGCCAACAGGAGGATGCCACGGGCCGAGGATGACAGCTTTCGGACGGTCCGGCGGGTGATTGCGGTCGAACTGGTAGCAGTAGAATTCCTGCCCTCGGTGATGGACCATGCAGAAGACAATCGTCTGGGGACTAATGCGCTGTGCGAAAGCCGGGGCATTTTCATCCGGCTGCATCCACCTCCGCCAGTGCACCTCCGCGGCCGGCCAGCCGGTGATCGGAATCCCGCCGGCCAATGCCCAACCGCAGGCAGTGGCCCAGCCAATCCGTGTTGCTGTCAGGGAACCAGGACCCGTCACCAAAGCAAGCCCTTCGACATTGGCGCGTCGCCAGCCCACCTCCGCCAAAGCCCGGTCGATCAGTCCATCGAGCGCGTTCCCGCGATGGCGTTCAAATGAAGCGTCCCAGCGTCCCACGGGTTTGCCACCGTCGGCGATACCCACAGTCAGACTGGAAGCAGTTGAATCGAAAGCCAGCACGCGCACGTGTTCATCCTTGAGCCCGATTGCCAAACGATGCGATGACAATACGTCGTGTCTCGCAATCGACTGGTTCGATTGTCACCGTCCATCCCGCCTGTGGCCACCAGAGACGCGCTTTCTCGGCCCATTCGACGAGACAGATCCCCGGCCCCGAAAAGTAGGGTGTCAGCCCGGCAAAATCCAGTTCATCAGGAGACCCGATGCGGTAGAGATCCATGTGGCAGATCGTGCACCGTCCGCTGTGGCAGTTCATCAACGTGTAGGTCGGAGAAGGCATGGGCGCCACCACGCCCCACTGGCGTCCCACCGCGCGTGCGAAGACCGACTTTCCCGATCCGAGCGGCCCGATGAGCCCCACCCAGCTTCCGGGAGTCAGACATCGGGCGAGAGCTTCGGCGAGTCGTTCTGTTTCGGTCTCCGACCGCGTCAGATGCTCGCCGATTGGAGGACCCGTCGGGATCACATTCGGTGGCATTCCTATGAGCATTCCCTGTTGAGAGATGACTTCCGGGAGGGCGATCCGCCGCGGCGGATCGCCATCCCGTTCGCACATGAATCTCCTCGTGTCGAGGAATCCACACGGCCGGCTTGTTCGACGGTTCATTCTATTTGGGTGTCAGCGTGATCACGGGAAGAATCATTTCAGGCAAGGAAATTCCGCCGTGCTGGAAAGTATTGGCGAACTTCCGCTGGTATTCGTTGAAATTGGTCGGATACACGAAGTAGAAATCCTCTTTGGCCAGAAGATAAGTGGTGTTCATGGTGAACATGGGCAGCCGGTAGGTCCTGGGGTCTTTGATGATCACCGCCTCCTTCGGATCCGCATTCAAGTTATCTCCAAACTTGTACCGCAGGTTCGGTGATGTGTCCTTTCTGCCGTGTGCGATGGAGGCATGCGTGCCCAGGATACTGCCATGATCGGTTGTGATCACCGCCACGGCGTTCGGTTCGCGCGCGATTTTGCGGAGCACCTTGAGCCACGAGGAGTTGATAAACCAGGTCTTCATCAGCCCGCGGAAGGCTCCCTCATCCGGCGCGAGCTCATGCAGGATCTCATCCTCCGAATGGCCGTGCGTGAGGTGGTCGACAAAGTTGTAAACCACTGACAATAGGGGCGTGTCTTTGTAGGACGAGAACTTCCTGTAGACGTTCTCCCCTTCAGCGAAATCCAGAACCTTCACATATTTGGCTGGTGATGGTAAGCGGACGCCCAGCCGGTCGAGTTGCTGATCGAGAAGCTGTCTTTCCAGCCGGTTGCGCGAGAATTCGTCTTTGTCACCGATCTGCCACAACTCAGGATAGAGCCGTTTGATCTCGTCGGCAAACATGCCGGAGAAGATCGCGTTCCGGCTGAAGGGCGTCGCCGATGGAAGGATGGAGAAATAGGAGTCGCGCTCGATTGTGAAGTACTCGGCCAGCTCCGGTTCGATATTCAGCCACTGGTCAAGCCGGACACAGTCAATCACAAAAAAGAACACCCTGCGACCAGCACGGAGATGCGGAGCCACGTGGCGCGAGACAACGTCGATCGACAACGGAGGACGGCCGACTGCGTCAAGCTTGGCGACCCAACCGGGGTATTCACGCTCAACCCACCGGCCGAACTCGGCATTCCACTCACGTTTGTGTTCGCGATGCGTCTGATCCAAGCCGAGATTGACAAACAGATCAAGCTCCAAATCCCAACGCGACAGCATATAATGCGCGGCGATCCACTCTTTCCAGTGGGCCTTCGGAGAAAGGATCTCTCGCAGGCTGTTGAAATCCTCGACGTATTTTTTCGCCAAGTGCTCCGATTGGATCTTACGCCGTTCCAGAAGCCGCTTGATGACAGAGAGTACCTGTGATGGATTGACCGGTTTCGTCAGGTAATCGTCGATCTTCTTTCCGATCGCCTGATCCATGATGCGGTCTTCCTCGGTCTTGGTAACCATCACGACGGGCAGGTTTGGATCGATTCTCTTCAGTTCCTCCAGAGTGGTCAGTCCATCCATTCCGGGCATCTGCTCGTCCAAGAGCACGAGGTCGAACCGTTGCTTCTGGATCAGTTCGACTGCATCTCCCCCCGAGTGCGCCCCGGTCACCTCATAACCGCGCGCACGCAGAAAGAGAAAATGCGCTTCGAGCAGATCGATTTCGTCGTCCACCCAGAGAACCTGCCGGCTTACCATCTCGCATCGCCCCTTTGTTCGCGCGTCTGCGCGGAAACTTCTTATCCCAAGAATCTACGCCGGCAATTCTATAACGAACCGGGTCGATTGGTTAGGAATGGATTCGTCAACGTACAGATCCCCGCCGTGGTATTCCATGATAATCCGGCGGGCCAGAGTCAGTCCCAGTCCCCATCCCCGCTTCTTCGTGGTGAACCCCGGGTGGAAAATCTTCTGCTGCTGTTTGCTGGGAATGCCCCGCCCGTTGTCCGTCACCGTTATACGCACTCCACCACGCGGATGCGGTGCAGAGTGGACAGCGATTGTGCCGGTCTTCGGATCCACTGACTCCATCGCGTTCTTGATGAGGTTCTCCAGAACCCACGCAATCAATTCGGGGTTGATTGGGACCGGCGGGGCAGGCTCTGAGCCAAGGATGATTTGGACTCCCCGACCCTGAAATGGCAGGCGCTCACGGAAGTACCCGACAACGTCTTGCAGCACGGGCTCAACCTGTTGAATCTTTCGATCGGGATCGGAGCCGATCTTACTAAACCTTTGCGCCACCCGATTCAACCGGGCGACATCCGCGCGCATGCGTGAGAGCACGTAGCCGACGTCATCGGTCGTGGCCTCAGCCGGGACAGGTCTCGACGCGAACTGCTCCTGCAGCTTCTCGAGCCACCCCAGCATTGACATGAGGGGAGTCCCCAGTTGGTGGGCTGTTTCTTTGGCCATTCCAACCCAGATGTAGCGCTGCTCGGCACGCTTGATGTTGCTGAAACTGACGTAGGCGATGATGAGAAAGAGAGTGGTCAGGCCAAGCATGATGTACGGGAAGCGGGAGGCGGCGCGGATCAACTCGAAGTTACCGTAGTGGAGGTTGTAGAGAGTGGTCCCCTCGTAGACGATCGGCACCGGGGGATACTCCACACTCATTCGTGCCATCAATGCCACAATCCGCTGCCGGGTGGCGAGACTCGTGTCCCGGTCATCGATGCCTTTCAACTCACGCCAATAGAGCGGATTCCCCTGAGGATCAGTCACGACGATGGGGAAATCGCTCTTGCTGATAATCTGGTCGAAAAGATACCCGATCTCGCCCGGATCAGTCGATTCGGCCGCGCGTTTCCACTGCCCTGCGTACGCATTGGCCAGCCGTGCCTCTGAAGCCTTTAGTTCTCGAACCATCTTTTGGGTGGAGTAGGCCAGCAGCACCGCAATTGTCACCACGCCTAGGATCAGCAGTCCTTTGAAGGCCAAAGGCAGACCGGTATACCCGCTTCCACCGTGGAGCACCATCCCGAACCGCCGTCGGATGGCCTTAATCATTGCTTGCCTCATACGGATGTCGCTTCGAACGGGCGAATGCGTGAAATCAGGCAATCTCGGTCTGCCCACCCATGTAGGGAACAAGCACATCCGGGACCTTGATCGTGCCTTTGGGCGTCTGGTAGTTCTCCCAGATGGCAATCATCGTGCGGGGTAAAGCAAGCCCGGAACCATTGAGTGTATGCGGGAAGAACGGTTTCCCGCCACCCTTCGGACGCGCGCGCAGATTCATTCGCCGTGCTTGAAAGTCAACGAAGTTCGAGCAGGACGAGACCTCAAGCCATGTGTCCACACCGGCAGCGTAGACCTCGAGATCATAGCATTTGGCGGCCGCGAACGACAGGTCGCCAGTCGCCAATAGCCGGACGCGGTAGGGGAGCCTCAGCGCTTGAAGTATCGCCTCAGCATCCGCCACCAGCATCTCAAGTTCATCGCAGGACCGATCCGGCTCCACGATCTTGACCAGCTCCACTTTGTCGAACTGGTGCACCCGGATCATTCCCCGAGTGTCCTTGCCATGCGCACCGGCTTCCCGGCGGAAGCAGGGAGTGTAGGCCACCGCTCTCTGGGGAAGCTGGTCGGCGGGGATAATGGACCCGGCATTCAGATTCGTGAGCGGAACCTCGGCCGTGGGGATCAGGTACATATCATTGGCCTCGATATGGTACATATCTTCAGCCAGCTTCGGCAGCTGTCCGGTGCCCTGCATCGCGCGCGCGGTGACCAGATAGGGAAGCCGATGTTCGATGTAGCCGTGTGCTGTGTGACGATCGAGCATGAAATTGATTAGCGCGCGCTGCATCTTCGCGCCAGCACCACGAAGCGCAAAAAACCCGGACCCCGAGACATTGGTTCCTGCGGCACCGTCATAGATTCCGAGTGCTTCGCCAAGCTCCCAATGAGGGGCGGGCTTGAACGCGAATTCCGGCCTCTCCCCCCAGCTTCGAATGTCGCGATTGGCGGATTCATCTCCGATCGGAACATCGGGGTGCGGCATGTTCGGGATGCGCAATTGCAACTGAAGGATCTGCTCCTCTACCTGCCGCAGAGACTCATCCAGCGTCTGTGTTCTGTCTGAAACTACGCGAAGGGCCAGGATCGCATCTGCGGCGTCTCCGCCGGCTCTCTTTGTCTTGGCGACGTTCTCGGAAGCGACATTTTTCTCATGCTTGAGAGCTTCCACTTCGGCGATGATCTCACGACGGCGCGTGTCGAGACGCAAAAGCTCGTCCACGCAATCGACCTCGTTCTTATTCGCGATCGCCCGCTGAACCGACTCTGCATTCTCACGTATGAATTTCAGATCCAACATCGTTTCTTCCAGCCCTCATCCCAGCAGATTGACAGAACATTGCACGGGAATGAGTTTCCAATCAAGACACGTTGTGTCTGGACACAACGACTTCTGGATCGATCGCCACGGGTCGAGGTGAGGCCGCCCGCTCGTCATTGGCGTGTGCTCTCGCCCCGTCTCCCTCTGCCTGGTACCCGGGAACCACCCGTCTGAGGATGTTCAATGTCTGAAGCAGGTCGCCTTCTCGCGCGACTGCGATCAGCTCCGTAATCCGGGATTCGAAATCTGGCAGCGCGTCATCGACCGCGTCGATAATCCAGATACTGTCGTGGGAGGACCGGCGCGGGATGACATCGGGACCAAAGAGATCCTCCGACAGCTTCTCCCCCGGCCTCAGGCCAACGAACTTGATAGCGATATCATGATCAGGTCGCAGCCCAGACAAGGCGATCAGATCTCTTGCCAGATCGACGACCCGCACCGGCTCGCCCATATCCAATGCCAAGAGCTGGCCATTCTGCCCGATCGCTGCGGCTTGGAGCACCAAGAGAGCCGCTTCACCAACAGTCATGAAGTAGCGGGTGATCTCCGGATGGGTCACCGTAACTGGTCCACCCGCGCGTATTTGCCGCTCGAACAGCGGTACAACGGAGCCGCTGGAGCCCAGGACATTGCCGAAACGGACGCTGACGAATTTCGTCTTGCCTTCCTCCGCACGTCGCAGGGCCAGCAATTCAGCAGCGCGTTTGGTGGCCCCCATCACACTCCTGGGGCAGACCGCCTTATCAGTGGAGACGTTTACAAATGTCTCGACGCCGCGCTCCAGTGACCAATCCATCAGAAAACGCGACCCCCCGATATTGTTCAGCACTACTGCGTCCGGGAAATGCTCGGCCAGTGGGACTTGCTTGTAGGCGGCGGCGTGGAAGATCACTTCGGGAACCTGCCCTGCGAACTGCCGATGGAAACGAGTCCGGTCAGTGATGTCGACGAGGAAACCCCTGACCACTCCCGAATACCCGGTGCGGGACAACTCCTCCAGCAGGTCATGCATGGAATTCTCGGCGCGATCAACCAGCATGAGGTCGACCGGCTTGAAAGGAAGAATCCGCCTGGCCAGTTCGCTTCCAATTGAACCGGCAGCACCGGTCACCATGATGCGGCGGCCGGCGAGGAACCGGGCCAGCGTGGAAGGATCAGTTTCCACCGGGGCCCGGCGCAGAAGATCCTCCACCTGGAGTGCGCGAATCTGACCGACGCTCACCCGCCCGTCGATTATCTCCCGCAGTGAGGGGACAGTCTTGAATGGCAGGCCGGTCTGTGCGCAGGCGGCAACGATCTCGCGCATCTGGGAGCCAGTTGCCGAGGGGATGGCGATGAGGATCTCCTGAGCGCGATATCTCCTCACCGCGGCGCTCAACTGAGTCTGGTCGCCAACGATGGGGACTCCGTGCAGTCGCGCACCCTGCTTCTTGGGATTGGAGTCGATCAAAGCAACGGGAATCATTATGCCCGGACTCTTCGTCAGTTCGCGCACGAGCATTTCGCCGGCATCTCCTGCGCCGACAATCAGGATCCGCCGCCCACCGCGCAGATAGCGCGGAGTGAATTCCCTCAGTGCGCGCAGGGCGAAACGGCCTCCACCCAGGAGAATGACCATCAGGAACCAGTCGATCAGGAACACCGAACGCGGGTAACCCGGAACGCTGAAGAAAAACACGGGCAGAACGAGCAGACCGGTCCCCGCCGACACGGCCTTTAGAATGGACATGAGATCGTTGATCGAGGCGTAACGCCAGACCCCCGAGTACAATCGGAAGTAGATGAATGCGGCGATCCGGACAAGGAACACGAGGGGCAGGGTGTTCCAGAAGGCGGCCATCGCATCCGGTGGTATTCGGCCATCGAAGCGCAGCCAAAACGCCATGTAGTAGGAGATGATCACCAAGACCGCATCGGCACCGACAATTGCGAGGCGATGTCCGCTGATGCCCACCGAATCATCCCGATCCCCGGTTCGCATGCGAAGAACGGGCAACAATCTTCCCCCGCCCAGAAGGATCAGCAATGATCCCCAGTACCCGACGAGAACCGTGCGTGGTTCTGTGAACGGACGCGTGGGGTCGAACGTGAGTACCGCAAGCAGGAGCGTTCCGAACGTGACCGCGTGGAACACACGGGTAAGCTCAGCGGTGGCCGACGCAAAGCCGGTCGTACGATACAACCCGAAAATGGCGAAGATCGCCAGCCAACCGGCCGAGATCCACCACGCCGGGCCCAAGTAATCAAACGGAGGTACGGCGACATCGGGACCTTGCGCTCCGGCCCCAAAACGCAGCCAGAACACGATGACAAACGCGCCCTGAAGGGCCACCAAGTCCCAAACGATCCAACGCCAGCGCCCGACAAGACGAAATGCTGACTTCAAGAAGTGATCCCCTTGGAAATACTCGTCCACGTCTTCATGATACCTCCGAGATGGCGTTTTGACCAGCCCAATCCATCAAGACCAAGTGGTTGGTGTGCAGTGGAATCTGGGACAGGACAAGGCACCATCACAGTCGCGGTCGGATCGCATTCCTCAGCGCCCGCGATGGGAACGTGCGACTGTCTCGCGAACCAAGCCACAAAGCGCCTCGCGGCGGCGCTCGTAGTCAAAATGCTCGACAATCCGCTGCCGGGCTGCCATCCGCCTTTCCTGCGGGGCCTGCAACGCTTCAGTAATCGCCTTCACGGCCGACTCCAAAGAGAGATCATCCAAATAATAGCCGACATCACCAGCCACTTCGGGCAGGGCACCGTTTCGGGAGACGACGGGTATGCAGCCGCACGCCATCGACTCGGCCAGGGCAAGGCTGAAACTCTCGTGCATGGAACCTTGGAAATAGACGGAGGCTGTCTGATACTGCCGGACCAACTCCTCGCCGTAGAGTGCACCCAACCACAAGAGATTCGGCGGGCGACGGGATACGAGATCCCTGCCCGCGTTATCGACGGCGGGTCCAACGGCGACAAAGGGCACTTTGGGTAATGAGGAAGCGGCCTCCCAAAACAGTCTCCATCCCTTCACCCTCAGAGTAGTGCGGTTGATGACCCCGACGCACAGCACCCCTTGCCGATTGTTCTCGGCCCCGGATTGAAAGTAGTTGGTATCGACCGCGTTCGAGATCCGCTTTGTCTTGGGCGTGACCTCCGGATAGTGGGAAGACAGACCTCGTTCCGATGCTTCTGAAACAACCACGATTCTGTCGGAGTGCTTCAGAACCCACCGCAAGACCCTGCCTCGAAACGAACGCGGGAGGACACCGTAATGGATCTCTGGTATCCAAATTGTCTCATACCCGCCAAGGATCGTTACTACCGGAACGCCGAATCGGCGTGCGAACCAGACGGCAGGGCCTGCATGTCGTCCGGCGAACCATATGACCACGGCATCCGACGAACCGATCTCTCGACGCAAGCCGGGGAGAGACGTGATCCCCTGGAAGGGGAGCAGCGTGGCCTCGAATTGGGACTTCAGGATGCTAAGGTCCTGGCGGGTGAATGTGGCGACGACTCGTGGGCAGACGATGAGCACACGAGGACGTATCGAAGCTGAGGGCACACCTTGCAAGGCCGGATCCTCGCGGACCTTGGACACTTTCCGGTTTGAGGGGGCGGGCATCGTGAATTGGAAAGTCTGTCAACTCCACTGACTTCCGTCAGGTCAGATCTGAAATACCTCTTTCAGGACAGGGACAACCTGCTGCCGGCAGATCGTGTTCCAAGAATATGGTCGTGCCGCTTCGATCAGTCTGGGCGCAAGGGCCGATCGGTCCAGCAAGAGAGTCTCCTTAATCGCATCCTCGAAAGCCAGCGCGTTGCAAGGAGCCAGTCTCACGACATCAACGAAGCGCCTCAACTCTGGAAGATCCGTCGCAACAACAGGAACGCCCGCTGCGAGATACTCACAAAGCTTCAGCGTGCTCATCACGCGTGTAAACTCATTGTCCCTGAGAGGGACCAACCCTGCATCGAAGCGCCGCAAGATGCCGGGAATCTGCTCATGGGGACGGGTGCCCAAGAAGTGCACGTTGCGAAGTGCCTTCAATTCCCTGACCGCATCCCACCTCTCTACCGGACCGACGAACACCAGATTCCACTCAGATCGCCTGCGGAACACTTCTTCAAGTATCTCGAAGTTCACGATCGATCTGGCATTGCCAAGATACCCTATGCGCGGTCGCGGGACATTATCAATCGTATCGGGTGACTGCGGCATCTCCGCAAAGAAGAAGTCCGCGACTCCATTGGGCAGCAATTCAAGACGGGACGAGTACAATCTCCGGGATTGCATCAGGCCCTGGGTCGTAACGAATGTCAAGTCGACAGAGCGCAGAGTCTCCAGCTCACTTTGCCACGCGGCTTCGTCGAAAGCCCCGAGTGGCAGGCGGGAATGATCGTCATAGCACTCGTAGATTCGACCGGTATCCTCGAGGGCGCCAAACACCCAGCGCTGCACCGGATGGTAGATCCATTGGACGACATTCCTTGCGGAGGGAAAGAGTCGTCTAACCGCAGGTGCCAACTGTGAGGCTAGAAGCCGGCGATTGACTTGAATTGACCACGGGATTCGGGCCGCTACGAGATCGTGCAGGAGTACTCGTGGCGTAATGATCCACAATCCGTCATCCTGTTCGCATTTGGGCCGCATTCGCCAAATCCCGGTCCAGAACTTCCTGGGATACTTCCACGGAGTTACGTCGAAGGTGATCGGACGGTCGACGCAGATCATCCCAGCAGTACGAGGTAAGGCTCCCGCCAGAGCCAGCAACATATGCCGGCGATGGAACGTCCGCCAAGCTCGGGACAGATGGACAATCAGGACTGTGTCAATGGCGGAACGCATCAGGTCTCGTTGACCTCCCGACGAGAAGCTATCCGGTGGACTCTACGGACAAGAACCACGAGACAGAATTGTGCGCGGTGATTTGGCCGCACCAAGAATCCTAGTGCTGGAGTCGGGAGGAGGATCTTGTCGCCCGAAGGTCTGCAATCTCTCTGATTCCCAGCAGCCGGCTCCCAAGCAACAGCAGTCCGACACTCGATGATACACCTACCGAAACCTTCACAAACCCCGCCGCTAATCCCTGGAGTCCAGGGACAAGTCTGAGAACACCGGCCGCTACCAATGATCCCAAGAGAGCCACCATGGAAAGGACGACCGCGTACCGACACCACAGAGTCCAGCGATCCATGGTCAGTGAACGGGGTAAGGCACCCAGTACGACACACGCCCCCACCAGTGCCCCTGCCGCCGTGGCCGCAGCCAATCCGGTGGTTCCGTGCCGCTCGACCCACCAGAGACTGAGAACGCATTTGACAACCACGCTCACCGCCGCCGACAGCATGACCGGTCCCCATCGGCGCGAAGAATAAAACACTTTGGCGAAAATTGCCATCAGCACGTTGGGAATCAGCCCCAGCGCGTACATCATCAAGGTCGAGGCCGTCAACAGACATGATTCCTGATTGAATGCACCGCGCTCGTACAGCAAGCCTGTTATCTCCTGCCGGAAAAACACCAGCCATATCATGACTGGAACAACCAAAATCAATGACCATCGAACCGCTTTGTCCAGGATGTCCCCGGCGCGCTCCTTATCCTTCGCTTGTATCGCTGCGGACAGAAATGGGAAAATGGCAGTGCCCAGCGTGAGCCCACAAATAGAGATGGGGAGGACCGCTATCAAGTTTGCGTATTGCAGCGCGGCAATCGATCCCTCTGCAAGGTATGATCCAAGATGACGATCAACGAGCCCGTACAACTGAGGAATCGAGTCGGCCAGCAGCACAATCGGAACCCAAAGTCCAATGCTACTCTGAAGAGGCGCGCGAGTCGCGGGATCAGAGACCTCTGGAGATTTCTTCCGAAACAGTCCAGTCGGCAGGAGGTTCCAGAGCGCTGCAGCGGCGCTGCCAGCCACAAATCCCCATGCCAATGTGCGCGGTCCTCCATCTGGGTAGAGCCACACGGCAATAATCATCACGACACTCTGCCAAATCAGAGAAAGGCCGGGGCGAAGGAACCGTCGGCGTGCCAGGAGACGACTGCGCGTCAATGCCTCGATCGTCGCGAGTGCGATCGCCCCGGCCGTGATGCGCAGCACCACGACCGTTTCGGACCTCAGAGCGACGGGGAACCCGGAGTTGGTGAGCGAGGCGATGGGTTCGGCCAGCAACCAGACGCACGCTGAGAGCAGGCACATGACGCCGAGTACTCCCCACGCCTGCCGGCGTGCCTGCCCGTGACGATGGCTCTCCGAGAAAAGTGGAACGAACGCGTTGGGGACTGAATGGAAGACAATTGTCGCGACCATGGCCGGAAGAGTCATCGCCGCCAGATACACGTCGACGGTATGCGAAGTGCCGTAGGTCGCCGCAATCACGGCCTCCCGCAGAAAGCCCACGATCTTCGCGAGGACCGTGGTCGCGATCAGAATCAGCCCGGCGCGCCGTAGAGAGGTATCGGTCATGATCTGGTATCTATCCGACGGGCAGCAACGAAATGCGCCTCGAAACACTGGCTATCATAGATCCGCCTTCAAACGGGCTATAATTCTGCGGGACGCGTCACGCATGCGGAAGTAGCCGTCAGTGATCGGCTTGATCCGCCATGGCCGGGACAGAGCCCGTTGCACCGACGCTGAATCCAGCTCAACGACACGATTGGCGCCGCACGCGACAGTCTCGACCCATTCTGTCCGGTCACGCAGGGTGAGACACGGGGTACGGGACCAATACGCCTCACGTTGCAGACCTCCGGAATCGGTGAGCGCAGCCCGCGCTCCCCGCAGGAGCGCGAGAGTCTGAGGGTAGTCAAGCGGCGGGGTCAGAACCAGATTCGTATTCTGTCTGAGGGCGGACCAAAGGCGATTGCGGATCAGGTTCTTCCTGGCCCGCGGGTGAACCGCGAAGATCGTGCGCCGATCGAGTGTGGTCAGAATCGCGACCAGCTTTTTCAATCGTTCGGCATCATCGACATTCTCTGCCCGGTGGCTAGTGACAAGATAGTACTCGTTGTGCGAGACTCCGTATCGGGCTCCAATCTCGGAGCCCGTGCCCACCGGCCGGAAGCGGCGGAAGGATTCATAGAGCACGTCTCCCACTCCATGCACTCCTTCGGTGATTCCCTCGCGCTTCAGGTTGGCAATAGCTGTACGTGTGGGGCAGAACCGCCACGTGGCGAGGTGGTCGGACACGACGCGGCTTTTCTCTTCAGGCGAAGATGGGTCGAACGACCTCAAACCCGCCTCGATGTGTGCCACTGGAATGTTGTGGTACGATCCCGCCAAAGCGGCGCCGGCGGTGGTACTCGTGTCGCCGAATATTATCAGCGCATTCGGCCGCAGTTTCTTGAGAGTTCGATCCATTGCCTCGGCGATGCGGGCAACCTGCGATGCTGCCGTGTCGCGCTTGATTCCCAAGTGGATGTCCGGGCGGCGGATCCGCCCGCCGGAGTAAAACGCACCCGCCATCTCGAAATCGTAATGCTGACCGGAATCGACGAGGACAGACCGAAAGTGCTTCTCCAGAAGCGTCCACACCGAAGCCAACTTGATCAGTTGCGGCCGGGTGCCGAACGCAGAAACAACCAAGGGCCTGGATGACCGCCGAGGTTTCGATCGGTCTGCCCGGAGCGGCTGGCCACGCAGCCCGATTAACTCAGCGCCACGAGGGCTCATGCAGAAAACGCTTTGATCGCGTCGATCACATTCGCCTGCTCAGATTCGGTCATCTCAGGGAAGACCGGGATCGAAACCACCGTCTGGGCAGCCTTTTCGGAATTCGGGAGGCTCGCCTGCGCACCCGGCATTCCGGTGAAGCATTTCTGCTGGTGGAGCGGCAGCGGATAATAAACTTCCATTCCGATCCCACGGCTCTTGAGATGGTCACGCAGGGCATCGCGGCTCCCAGTGGCAATGGTGTACTGATTGTAGATGTGATATGCGCCTTCGGTCCGCTTGGGCAGGATAAGATCTCCGATTCCGGACAACTCTCGGTCGTAGACATCAGCGTGGGCGCGCCGCTGTTCGGTCCACGTGTCCAGATGCTTGAGCTTTACGGACAGAATCGCGGCCTGGATTGTATCGAGTCGTGAATTGTATCCGATGATCTCGTGGTAGTATTTCGGCTTGGCACCGTGAGCACGCAGAATCCGGATACGCTCCGCCACTTCAGGGTCATCGGTCACAACCATGCCACCGTCGCCGGCCCCTCCCAGATTCTTGCTGGGGAAGAACGAGAAGCACCCGGCCTTGCCCCAGCGTCCGGCCGTGGTCCCTTTGTATGAGGCGCCAATCGCCTGTGCGGCGTCCTCGACGACGGGAATGCCATGCCGATCGGCGATGCTGCGCAACTGCTCCATGTCGGGCATCTGGCCAAACAGGTGAACGGGCATGATAGCCTTTGACTTCGACGTGATTCTCATCTCAACAAGGGCCGGATCGATATTGTAGTCGTCGCTGCGGATGTCGCAAAACACCGGCCGTGCGCCGCAGTGGGTTACGGACCCTGCGGTCGCAAAGAAGGAGAAAGAAGGGACGATCACCTCATCTCCAGGACCGACGCCGACCGCTCTGAGAGCCAAGATCAGGGCGTCCGATCCCGATGCCACGCCAATTGCGTGGGCAATGCCGAACTTCCGGGAGACATCCTTCTCGAACTCGGCGACCTCCGGCCCCATGATGAACTTGGAGTGCCCAAGCACGCGTGCGACGGCCGCGTCGATGTCCGTCTTCAAATTCTGGTACTGTCTGGTCAGGTCCAGCAGTGGAACAGGCATTATGAACTCCTTGACTTATGCTTTCTTCTGAACATCAGGCCAGTTCTGCTCATCGAGCAGCTGCTCATGAGGTACCGGCCGCATGGTCTTGGCGGGGATCCCGGCGACGATCATGCGAGGTGGCGCATCTTTCGTCAGCAGCGCACCGGCGGCGACCAGCGCATCATCACCGACGGTCTTACCGGGAAGGATCACCGAGCCGACTCCCAGACGGCTGCCCCGGCCCACGGTCACACCCTTGAAGTGCTTGAATCGTTCCTCTGTTCGTCCGACGAAATTGTCGTTGGAAGTCAGAACCCCCGGAGCTACGAAAACACGGTCGCCCAGCGTTGAGTACGCGGTTATGTAGACGTTGGTCTCGAGCTTGCAGTAGCGCCCGATGGTGCAGAAGTTCTCGACGGCAACACCCCGTCCAACGATGGTGAAGTCCCCGATTGTCACGTTTTCTCTCACCGTGGCGAGATCGGCGATCAGCACCCTCTGACCGATCGTCGCCCCGCGGTAGATGACCACGTGGGTGCCGACAATCGCTCCCTCCCCGATTCGGGCGGGGGGCAGCTCCGCAAGCTTGGTCACCGCGGTGTTTGCTGCGCGCATCGGCAGCTTCCCTATCACGGCGCCATCGTCGATGCGAACGCCGGAGCCGATGACGGTATCCGCGGCCAGCACGACATGGTTGCCGACTTCGCACCCGGGACCGATGACGACCCGGGGTCCCACGACGCAGAACTCACCCCAGCGAATCCCTTCCGCCACGCGGGCGCTCGGATCAATAATGATGCTCACAGCTTCTTCTCCTCGTCAGGAAATGAGACGTCAACCGGCCTGCCGCCGGCCTCCAGAGACTCCTGGGCGGCCGCCAGCACACGCAAAACCCGCAGGCCATCGCGTCCATCCGATCGGGGAGGCCGGCGGTCACGAACCCTGTCAATGAAATGCTGGCATTCGACAGCCAATGGTTCAGCGTTATCGACTTTGGGGATATGAACTTCCCCCGTGCGCAAAGTCAGGTACTCGGCATAGGTGTTGTAGTCGGTCGTTACGTCGACGCCTTTATCAAAGATGGTGATGCGTTGCGCCGGCTCTGTATCCGAGAAGACCGCCATCTGTTTCTGCCCGACAATGGTCAAAGACCGGACCTTGTGTGGATCGAGCCAGCTTGTGTGCACATGCGCCATCAGCCTCTCGTCATACCACATCGTCAGGAAAACAACGTCCTCAATACCCGGACGAAGGTAGGATTGCCCGACGGCCGCCACGCGGCACGGAAACTCACCCAGCAGGTAGGATATCATCGAGATGTCATGGGGCGCGAACGACCACATGGCATTCTCGATGTCCCTCAGTTTGCCCAGATTCACACGGGTCGCATACAAGTAGTAAATCTTTCCCAATCTTCCCTCTTCGATGTGCTTCTTGAGCCACTCGACGGCGGGATGGTATTCCATAATGTGGCCGACCATCAGAATCCGCCCGGCCCGTTCCGCCTGGGTCACGAGTTGTTCTCCCTCGGCGACATCTAGAACCAGCGGCTTCTCGACAAAGACGTCCTTGCCCCGAGCGAGCGCGGCGCTGGCCAGCTCGAAATGGCTGACGGGCGGGGTCGCCACCACAATCGCATCCACGGCGGCATTCAGGACCTGGTCCACATCGGCAGTCACTTGCAGTCCGGGGCACTGCGCTCGAGCCTTGGCGCGGGCATCATCCAACGCGTCACAGGCTATGGGAACTACCGAATGGATCCCGCGCGAGAACTCCCGCAGGAGGTTCTTCCCCCAAGCGCCCAAACCGATCACTCCGACGCGTATCGGAGGCGGATGATTGGTCAGTTCTGTCCCCATGAGTGCGTATCCTCCGGACGCTCAAGTGTGGTGCGGATTCCTGCCAGGGCGCAAGGACTCCCAGATAGCAACTACGGCACGATGTCTGGCCGGGTCTGTCACGGCCAATTGGCTGAGAAACTCACGGACAAGAATCAGCATCATCGCCAAACCGACAGCTACCACGAACGTGCCGATCCCCACTAGAAGGCGTCTCGGGCGAACTTTCTGTCCGCCGCGTTCTGCGCGGTCCAGGATAGAGAATGACGGAGTATCGCGTCGTTCCTGAATTCGTGCGTTCTCGTACTGCTCCGTCAGCAGTGTATAAAGGGTTTCCGCGATCTTAACGTCGCGCAGTTTCTCCGCGAGCTCCTGCCCGAGGCGAGGCAATCCGGCAATCCCGGTCGAACCGGCTTTGGCGCTGTCGCCCATGGCCGACGATTCCATGTCTTCGAGCTGGCGGCGCGTCTCGCGTATCCGTGTACGGAGTTGCTGAATCCGGTAGTGTCCCACCGACAGCGATCCCTCCAGTACAGACAGTTCGATCTCGTCCGCAGTCAACTGCCCCTTCAGCTTGGCCGCGTTTCCCACCATCGCTGAAATCTGTGCTTCCAGAGCGACGGTACGGTGCTGACGCTGGAATTTCTCCAAAGCGCGGGTGGCCGTATCCAATTGTGCTCTTGTCTCAGCCAGCCTTTTCTCGACAAACTCCCGTGTCCGGCGCGCCTTGGTATTGGCAATCGTCCGGTTCAGACGGTCGGCTTCCTCGACCATGAGGTTCACCAGTGTATCAGAAAAATAGCGATTGCGATCAACGGCCCAGAATCCGACGACGCCGGTCTGGGCCACTTTCACCCCGCTGTTGCCCTGAATACGGCTTACAGCCTTGTCGAATGGCAACCCCCACCGCTGGTCCAGCCCGAGACGAGTGACGATAGAGTCGCGGACAGTGCGTGAAGTGAGGACTGCCGCAAGGATGTCGGAAGGAGTCGCCATCAGAGGTAACGACATCCCTCCTGCGGCCAGTGTCTTCAGGTCGCCAATCGGCACACCCATGCTCTGGAAATCCCGTTCCGGAGGGAGAATGCTGACCGTGGATCGATACTCGTTGGGGAAAAGGAATGAGACAAGAACAACAACCACTGTAACAGCCAGCGGGTAACTCCAGAGGATCCGGCGCTCACGTACCAAGACCGCGACAAGATGTAACGCGCTCGGCGAAGCATCCGCACGATGGGCGGAGTCCTGGGCGGTACCCTGTCCCTCCGACTCCAGGATTCTTGCTGGCGTGTTGTTCATTTCGTTGCCTGGTCGATCACCAGGTAGATGGTCGCCACGTTTGATGCAACAATGAGCGCTTCCTTCAGACCATTCCAGAAGCGTCTCCCACGTTGCGTGGGAACTACAATCATGTCCCCCGGCTCGATGGAACGAATCTGGTTCTTCTTGAGAGCCGTGCCGGTCCCCGCCTTGATGAGGAAAGTTCCTCCGCGGTCGGCCCGCCAGGCGTAGCCGCCCACACGCTGGAGATAGTACGCAACGTCACCACCCTGAAAGTGGGTCACCAGACCCGGCTGCACGACGCGCCCGATGACATTCACGAAAGCCACGCGCCGCGGTACGACTACGCGATCTCCATCGGACAGCAGGACATCGTACTCGTACTCCCTTTCTCCTTTCTGAAAGAGACGCACGAAGTCCGTGGCGACGCGGCCGGGCGAACTGAGAGCGCTGGCCGACATCCAGTCGGCTTCTGACCGGGACCATAGATCCGCAGGAAGCCGCTCAATACGTCTCTCGTACTCCGTCAGCCAGTCCGGCAATCCCGCGCGCACGATAGAAGCACGCGCGAGATCCGCATCCGGGGTGAAGCCGCCGGCGGAGTCGATCACCGTGTGCAGGAGGATACCACTCTTTGGGAAGACATAAGTCCCCGGTCGCTGAACTTCGCCTTCGACTTGAACCGAGAACTTCTGATGATAGGATTCGACCCCTCGGACAATGAGCCGGTCATCGGACATGAGTTGCGTCATGCGCCATTCGCCGAACCGGCTGCCGATCGGCCAGTCGAAACGGCGCGCCACGCTTTCCCCGGGATGGAAACGCCACAATTCCAGCACTGACGTGTCGGCATTGGGCGCCAGGCCGTACGCCAGATCCAACAGATCGCTGACTCTCTCACCGTCCACGAAATCGAAGCGACCCGGGCCATTCATAGCTCCAGCCACTTCGACAGTTCCCCAGCGCGGATCTTTTTCTGGAACAGTGATGACATCGCCCTCGGCCATGTAGGGATTTGCCACCCGGCGACCCAAACGTTCAAACGCAACCAAGTCGACCGGGAGTATGTCCCCGCCCCTCATCAGGCGGATTGAACGGGTAGCGGCGCGGTCACTCATCGCTGCGGCTGCGAGAACCTCGGAGGCCCGTGTATTGGCGGTGACCACATGCAAGCCGGGACGCTTGACCGCACCGCTCACCGTCACTCGGAAACGTCTGACCTCGACCAGAGAAACCGTTACCTCGCTCTTGGGATAGAATCCCTTGAGAATCCGGGTGAGGTTGTCTCGCACCTGCGCCAGAGTCTCGCCCTGAACAGACTCCACACCAACGGTTGGAAGGACGACAGTGGCTTCGGGAGTGACGGTGACATCAAATGTGGTTGGCGCCTCGCCGACGATATTGATTCGCAGACCATCACCCGGCCCAACCATGTACTCGGCGGCATCGACAACCCGATCCAAGAACACCGGGCCTGTCTGGAGTTGATCTGCGGTATCTGCTTTCGTGGTCCACTGGATTTCGGCGGGGACGCTGGAAGCCTTCTCTCCCGGGCCGGCCGAACTCGAAAGGGGTACCCCGCCCAACACTCCCAGAAGAATCACAACAGTTCTCACCCAACCCAACTCAAGCCCACCGTGGCGGGGAGTTGGGCTGTTTGAAATGCGACTTGATGGGATCGATCTCACCATTCTCATTAGCCCCAACGCAAGCGACAAATATTTGCACCCCAGGTCACACAGTCAAGCGAAGTAACCGTTCCCGGGTTCTGAGAGAACTGGATGGGACCCCTCGGGGTATTGCCAAACCGCCCTCACGATGAGGGCTCTCAGTCAACAGCGTCCCGCCATTCAGTCAGGCGATTGGTCCACTCCGCCGCCAGCGACTCGGATCGTTCGGGACTTACGGTTTCAACCAGGAGCAGGAAGTGCGCGGTACGCCGCCCGGGTGCCATCCATACCGTCTCGTCATCGGAGACAAGCCGCACACCATCAACGAGTTGGCGGGGCATATTGTCGGTATGGTCGAGTATGCGTCTCATCAGCTTGCCCTTGAGATTCCAAGGACAGGCGATCCGGGCCTCCACCATCGCGCCCGGCTGAGACTCCTGGGTTAATTGCGTCATGTCGGTTTCGGACCGAGCGAGGAATTCCAAAAGACAGACCAAACTTGCCATCGCATCCGTGCCTCGCTGCCACGCAGGCAGGATGAACCCACCCCGGGTACCGCAGACAAAATCAACAGATTCCGATGCGGCGGCACGCATCATCGCAAGATGGTCATTCTTGACACGGACCACTCTCCCCCCGGCCCGGGCAGCCAGATTCTCAACTTGTCGAGTCGCGGCAACAGGAACCGCAATCGTGGCTCCCGGATTGAGACGCCAAAACAGACCAGCCATTGTCAGCAGTAACTGCTGAGATGACAGAACGACCCCAAGCCGGTCGACTGCAACTATTTTCTCGCCCGGTGCATTGATGGAGACTCCCAGATCACACTCGACGGCTTTGGCGATGCGCGACAGTGGAACGCAATCTTGGCACCCACCGCCCATCTCCTGTCTGCCCGGAGTCACATTCAACGATATCGTCTCGACCCCCATCTCCGAAAGGATCGGAGGCAGGATTGTGCTGGCCAAACCACCTGCGTAGTCCACGACCAGCCGGAAGTTCCGTGCACGGATTGCTTCAACATCTACCCGGTGCAGAAAATCCTGACGGTACCGTGTGAAAACTCCGTCGGGGTAGGAAATGGACCCGATATCCGAGGGATCCACCCGGCGGAAATCCTCACTGAAGAAGAGCCGTTCCACGGACTGGGCCGTCCCGGCAGGCAGATCGAAACCCTCGTGGTCGAAAAAGATCACATCAGTCGATTGAGGGACGTCCGGTGAGGATCGGACGTAGACACCGGCCCGGCCTCCACCTTGCCTTAAGTCAAAACGGACAACAGGGACAATCGTGTCTCTCAAATCACGGATGCTCACTCCGGCAGACGCAATGCCAGATTTGAGAGCTTCGCCAACAGTTCGTCCCTCCACCGTGACATCACGGGCCAGCACGACCGTACCATGGGGATCAAACAATGACGCAAAAGCTGCGCCAAGGCGCGCGGCGAATTCCGGTGTAATCTCGCGATTCGTGAGTCCGCTGACCTTAGCGTCCATGAACAGTTCGCGGTTGTATTGCTCGCCCCAGACAACACTCGTTGCGACGGTTGCCCCTTCTTCGACGCGTTTGCGAGGCCAGATACGGCAGTTGGCTTTGACGGTCGCTCCGCTGCCGATTCGGCACATTTCCGATACGATGGTCCGCTCCATGAGGGTCACGTTGTCGCCGAGCCGTACGCCCGTTTGAACGATGGTCTCATCCAGGGTAGACTGAGCGCCTACCGTCACGGCGGACCATAGAACCGATCGCCGGACCTGCGCGTTGCTCCCGACAACAGATCCCGCCCCGATCACCGAGTCTGATATGTGGGCGCCGGTCCCGATAGACACGCGATCTCCCAAGAAGACTGTTCCCTCGAATGTTGCGTCCTCTGCTATGGCACAGTCCGGCGCCTGGACCAGACGCGCCTTCCCGCATGTGCGTTCGGCATACGGCCACCGAACGCTAACCTTCCGTTCCAGGAGATCCTGGTTGGCCAGCGAGTAGTCGGTGAGATTGCCGACGTCGCGCCAGTACCCCGAACTCACAAACCCATACAGCGACCGGCCCTGGCTCAAGGTCTGGGGGAAGACGTGTTTGCCAAAATCGGTGAATTGCTCTGAAGGCCAGAGTTCCAGCAGCGACTTCTCCAGAATGTAGATACCCGTGTTGATCGTGTCGGAGAAGACTTCACCCCAGGCTGGCTTTTCCAGAAACTGCACGACCCGTCCAACTGGATCGGTGATAACAATCCCAAAAGGACGGGGATTGTCCCGACGCGTCAGAACCATCGTCGCCTCTGCCTGTGAATTGCCGTGGAATTCGACGGCGGCAGTCAAATCGATGTCCGTGAGGATATCGGCGGATATTACCAGGAAACGATCAGCCAGACGTGGCAGAGCATATCGAACACTCCCGGCCGTCCCGTAGTCAGCATCTGGCCGGACATACTCCAGATGCACGCCGAAATGAGCGCCATCTCCAAAATGCTCCACAATTGCTTCCGGCTGAAAGTACAGGAGAACGAGTATCCTGGTGAAGCCATGCCGCGCAAGCAGTTCGATCACATACTCCATCAACGGCCGGTTCCCCACCGGGACCATCGGCTTGGGCACCGATACCGTCAGTGGTTTCAACCGGGTGCCGAACCCTCCCGCCATCACAACCGCGTCGCACAAGTGTCTATTCAACATGGCCGTCAAGATACACTCTCTGGTTTGCGGCAGCCCAAGTCAGATCAATGAACGATTGGGGCGCTGTATCGTCAATCAAACCTTCCATCTCAGTTCAACAAAATGTCATTGAGCTTGAGTCGTCACCACATGTTTTGCCTGGGAACTCTCTAACATCAGGCGGTAGCGTTCCGGCTGTTCAATCAGATCGCGGGCGACAGCCAGATCCGGATCGAATTCCATGAGAGCCTCCAGTTCTCCAGGATCGACGTCCCCAGCCGTCAAAAGCCGCTCCTCCCACAACCGCCGCAGGAATCCCCGATGCTCCCGCGCGAATAGAAGTTCCCCATCCCTCCGAAGAGCCTCCTCCAGCAGATCTTTGAGACTATCTTCACGCGACGACACCGCCTGTGCATTCCACTTGACCACCAACTGATCCATCAACTGCCGCCCGGGACTCTCGAGATGGATACCCACACTGTCGCACCACTGTCGCAGCTCATCAAGTAGCACCAGCGAGTCTTCTACACCCGCCGCCGGCCACTCGTCCGAGTTCACCGCAATGAAATCGGAGAACGCTCCAGCCTGCAGGAGCGTTTCCTCCCACTTACCCAAGTCAGGGTCGGGAACGGTGACATCGGCAGGGAGTCCAGCGCCCTGTGGCACATACCCATCCAATGTCGAGTCATACTGACGTCGCGCACGCAGGGGATCACCCACGTTGAGACCAGCCGGTGTCGTGTAGCGGTCCGTGGACAACCGCAGTGCACCCATTTCCCCTAACGGCATGACGGTCTGCACCCATCCTTTCCCAAAGCTCGTGCGGCCTACCACGAGCACGCGACCCGCGTCATGCAAGGCGGCGATAAAGATCTCGGATGCAGAGGCAGTTGAGGCGTCCTGTACAACCACCAGAGGCCTCTGGAATGATGATGGGGGCGTCGTTGTGACGAATTCCGTGGAACGGCCCGAACGACGCCCGGAAAGACGGCAGACGATAGCGCCGGTGGGCAGGAAGACTCCCGCGGCGGTTACCGCCTCATCGAGGATTCCGCCGGGGTTCCCACGGAGATCAAGAACCAGACCAATCGGCCGATCGACCAGCAGATCCTCGACAATGGCTGCCAACCTGTCCCCGGAACCCGCCGTGAATTGAGACCAGCGGATGTAGGCGACCCCGGATTGGGTTATCCCAACGACCGGGAACACCTCCACATCGACTTTTCGACGCGTCAGGACAACAGACCGTGCGCGGCCCCCGGGCCCTTCAACTGTCAGGGTCACCGGCGCACCAGCCGGCCCCTTCATCTTCTGGACAACTACGGATGCGCGGAGTCCAGCCGTCGATTCACCGTTGATCGAAGTGATACGGTCTCCGGGCCGGATGAAGGCTTCGGCAGCGGGTGTCTGTGGAAAGACGTTGTAGATGACGGTCTGTCCATCACGGGTGGCAATCTCCACACCGATGCCGACGTACACGCCCTCAGTCTGCTCGAGAAACGACTCGTACTCATCCGGGGCGAGGTAGGAGGAATACGGATCGAGGACTGAAGTCAATCCCTCGGCTCCCGCCTGCGCCAAGAACGCGGGGTCCACGTGCACCGCCGCTCTTTCGAGAATCAGCCGGCTCACTGCAGTCAGAACGGCCGCGGTGCGTTGACGAGGGTCATCACGCAACCACCATATTCCCGCCACGAGAAGTACGGCGATAACCATCAGCCAAAGAAGCCCGCGAAGTGTGACCACCCGTGAGACCTCGAACACCGTGGATTCCCCGGCGGCAGATTTCTCCGCGTCTGCAACGTTGAAGCGGCCAGATGCCATGATGTCAGAGCCTTACTCGGACCGTCGGCGCAACCGCCGGCTCAGAAGCTGGCGCGCGCGGTCATAGACAGCATCGGCGCCCAGCCCGGAATCGATCACAATGACCCCTGGCTTATCGTGACTCCAGCGCTTGTACCCGGCCCGAACGGCCCTGAAGAAAGCGGGTGATTCGCGCTCAATGCGGTCGAGTTTGCGGGTAGCGCCGCGACGACGATCGGCAGACTGTTTGGAGGTGACAGTGAGCAACAGGGTGAGGTCGGGAGACAATCCTGCGCGCGCCAAGCGGTCTGCCGAGATCACGGCCCGTGCGGGCAGACAACGGCCACCAATCTGATAGGCAAAGGTCGAAAGGCTGAAGCGGTCGGCGATGACCAGATCGCCGCGCTGCAGCGCCGGGGCTACGACATCATCCACCAACTGGGCTCTTGCGGCCAGGTAGAGGAAAAGCTCTGATCGTGTATTCATGGAAACGGCGGGATCCAGCAGAATCCGGCGGACTTTCTCCGATAAAGCGGTCCCGCCGGGCTCGCGAACGGAGGTCACCCGCCACCCCAGCCGGCCGTACTCATCCCGCAACCGGCGCACCAATGTCGTCTTGCCGGATGCGTCTGCGCCCTCGACAACAAGGAAGAATCCGCTGCGCTTTCTCATCGCAATGTCACTCAATGGTGGAAGCCTCGAGTTTACCGTTGCTCGGTGAAGAAAAAGGCGGCCGAGCCGCCTTCCTTCCCTTGCCTGCCATCATCCCCCCCCCAGTGTGTGCTTGTCCGGACCCGGTTTCGGATCACTGTTGCGCACCGGCGGATGTACGAACAGCCGCAGCCTCGGGGGTCTTGGCTCCCTGATCGGCGGTTCTGGCGCCCGATGGTTCGGAGTCGGGACGCCGGTACCTCTCGATGAACTCCTCGGTCAGCCTGCGGGCCTCCTCATCCGTGAACTGAACCGGCGGCGATTTCTTGAAATAGGCCGACGGTCCAATCAGTGCACCCTTCAGCTTGTGATCGAGGGCCAGCTTGCAGCACCGGACCGCATCAATCACGACCCCGGCCGAATTCGGTGAGTCCCAGACTTCCATTTTCAGCTCAATATTGAGCGGTACATCACCGAAGGTTTGACCTTCCATCCGAATGTACGCCCACTTGCGGTCGGTGAGCCACGCCACATAATCCGAAGGGCCGATATGGATGTTCTCCTCACCCAGATCGTAGTCCAATTGCGAAGTTACCGCATTGGTCTTCGAGATCTTCTTCGATTCCAGGCGGCGCCGTTCCAGCATGTTGTAGAAGTCCGTGTTGCCGCCGACGTTCAACTGCGATGTGCGCAGGAGTTTGACGCCGCGCTCACGGAACAGGCGCGTCAGGACGCGGTGGACGATCGTCGCACCGACCTGAGACTTGATGTCGTCCCCGATCACCGGCAGGTTCTTGTCTTCGAACCGCCGTTGCCAGTAGCGCTCCCGGGCGATGAACACGGGAATGCAGTTGACGAACCCGCACCCCGCCTCCAGGATCTGTTCGACATACCACTTGGTCGCTTCTTCGCTTCCAACTGGCAGGTAGTTAACGACGACGTCGGTCTTGGTCTCGCGCAGCAGCTTGACAATGTCTACCGTGTCACCCGGGGCTTTTTCAATGATCTTGGACAAGTACTCTCCTAGCCCATCATGGGTCATGCCCCGCTGGACGGTCACACTCTGATGAGGAACATCACAAAAGCGATAGGTGTTGTTCGGCTTGGTATAGATCGCCTCGCCCAGATCCTTCCCCACTTTGTTCTTGTCGATGTCAATGGCGGCGGAGAACTCAATGTCAGAAATGTGATAACCGCCCAGATCGACATGCATCAAGCCAGGGATGAAGTCCGCGCTCTTAGCGTTGCGGTAGTAATGGACACCCTGGACAAATGAGGAGGCGCAGTTGCCGGCGCCGATGATGGCTACACGAACCTTGGACATGATAACTCTCCTCCAACAAACCGCCGCTGGCGGCGGTTATTCTCCTGTTACGTAGCGGCCGTCGCGGCCGGGCGACGTTCGGAGACAGTGACTCTCGCGGCGCGGCGTTGCACCTCACGCGATGTCAATTCGAATTCCGGACCACACTGTTCAATCATCATCGAGGCAACGGCGGTGGCCAGACAACCGGCGGCACGCCAGTTCAACCCCTGGGACAGCGCAAACATGAGACCACCCGCAAACGTGTCACCAGCCCCGGTGGAGTCGACGGCCAAAGTCGGCAGGGCATCGAAGCGATAGCGCTGACCTTCGCTGACGATAAGGGCACCCAGTTCCGCCAAAGTGATCACTACCGTTGGAATCCCCCAATCCTCGAGGACGGCGGCCGCACGGTCCAAGTCCTTCCGGGGATCCACGCCCGTGAGGATCTCCGTCTCCAATTCGTTGGGTTTGACAACGTCAAAGAGAGCACAGAGTTCTTCGATGCCGTCTGGCTTGAAGTGTTCGATACGTCCTCCGGCGCCAACCCGCCGCAGCAATCCCTGCGGATCCAGGACCATCGTGGCATTGGTGCGTGCGCGGATGGCGCGGATCAGGTCGAGAGGAGTCTCCTGGAGCACGGGGCCGATGAAGACGACCCCCGCGCGCGCGACGGAATCGGGGATCTGCGTGATCGCATCGGCTTGTCCGAGAACCTCAAGTTCCCGGCGTCCCTGGTGGTCGTAGTCAAGCTTGAATCCACCCGACTCGCGGCAGGTTTCGGTGTGATGACCAATGCCAGCAGACTTGAGTGTGCGATGGTAGTGGTCGAGACGGTCGATCCCCACACGTCCCACCACGCACGCATCACCGCCCATTTTCACATAAGCCAAACCAGCATTCGTCGCGCAACCGGAAAGAACCCGGTCACGGGTCCATACCCACGGCGTCCGGATCGAATCATAGACCGGATTCCCGAATGCCAGCATCATGGCCGGACCGCACCCTTTCCAGACAGTTCCCGTCGGGTGTAGACCAACCGCTGAGCAGCAGTCACAAAAGAGACAAGGCCGACCACGATCAAAGCGGATTCCATCGCTACATTGGGGAAAAACTCTTCAAGAAGCGCTCCCGCGATGATCAGAACGAATTTCTCCAGTCGGCCAGCGAACCCCACAGCGCATGACTTCAGTCCGCCGATTGACTCGGCGACAGCCCGAGTGTACGACGCGGTCCACATGCCAAACAGCGCAAACATGGCCCAACCTGGAGCGACACGTCCGGACAGAGCAATCCCCAAGAGAATGAAGAACTCACCGACCCGGTCAACAGTGTGGTCGAGGACACCGCCGAAGACAGTGCCGAGCCCGCCGGCGCGCGCTGTGGCGCCATCAAGCATATCCGCTGTGGATGCCACCAGCATGAGGATCAATCCCAGGAAGAAGCGCCCCTGCCAGAACGCAGTCCCCGCTCCGGCAGCCAGCACCAGGCCAATCAGAGTCAAGATGTTGGGCGTCAGCCCTAAGCGAAGGCAGACCCGTCCGTAAGGAATGGAAAAGGACTCATATGTCGAGCGGCGCTCCTGGTGCATGCAAGAAGACCCGTCACCCAGTTGAACGCTGCCCTTCTTCGCTGTCGCTCAACACGTTAGATCATCGCGAGACGGACAGCGGCGGCAGACTTCAGATTATACCTTGTTACTTCCGAACACGTCAAGGCGATTTCGGCGATGTTTCCGGGGCAAGACCTCGTGCATTGGCATCAACCAGCGCCGCGCGACGCGAATTCCACCAGAAGAAGACGCCCACCAGGAACAATCCGGCGGCCACCAGTTGGTTGTAGGTCATCCTGAGCGACCCTGCTTGGAACCACATTTCGGTCTCGTAGTACCTCACGAACTCGATCGCGAACCGAAACGCGGCCTCCATCATGAAAAAGACAGAAGTCGTCACTCCAACACGGTGCGGACGGCCATTGATCCAAAACAAGAAAAGAAACAACACCAGCCCATAGGCGGAGGAATACAATTGAGTGGGATGGACTGCCGTCGCTCCCAAGAACGCATATGCTGGCGATTCCGGAGGAAATGTGACCGCCCAAGGGACAGAGGCAGGGACACCAAAGCAGCACCCATTCAGGAAACAGCCAATTCTTGTCAGAAAAATCCCAAAGGCGACCGCTGGCACCACGGTGTCGAGCATTGCTGGAAAGGAGATCTTGGAGCGGCGCACATAGATCCATCCGGCGATGAAGGCCAGGAGCATGCCGCCTTGAAGATTGAGACCGGCGATGCCGAATCGTTCACCCGACGCGAACGGATTGATCACGTTGAACGGATGATCCGCAAACTCGCCCGGATGATAAACGACATATCCGACGCGTGCGCCCAGAACGCCGAACGCGATGAGCAGGAAAGCGAAGCTGGACGCCCTCTCGGGATTCACACCCTGTCGTCGTGCCTCACGAACAATCAGCGCCAATCCAATGAAGAACGACAACGCCAGCATGAGGCCATACGCCCGCAGTGCCAAAGGGCCAATGTGAAAGAACTCAGGGCACATGGGATTCGATCCAATCGCTGGCTAGTAATGGTCTCACACTCAAGTGCGCGCCCGGTGCCACGGCTCTTTAGAGCCGTGCATTAATGATTGTCACCCTCGCGTGGGGCACGGGTCTAAAGACCCGTGGCACCTCGACTCCATCCGCAGGAGCAGTTGTGAAAACACTTCCAACGACGTTCTCCACCATTGAGTTAAGTCACCGTCCTCACACCAACGGTCATGACGTCACGGGCAGATGGCTCAACACGGCACGTGACCCGGCCTTGATTGGGACTCTTCTGGCCGCGCACCACCAGGCCGCCAATTTCAATCCGGCCACACCAACGAGCCAACCGGCAACCACATCTGAAAGATAATGATATCGTCCCCAAACAGTCGCGAAGAACAGCGTGAGAATGAAAGGTGTCATCACCATGGCCAGACGCCTGTTTGTTCGGTACGCCCAGACAAGTACGACGAGCGCCACTGCCACGTGGGAGGATGGCATGCAGCCACCGTGAATCGCGCCCGAAGCGATAATCCAGTTAACGAGAGGAACAAAACACCACCCCGGAATCGGTCCGCTGAAACTCTCGGCGAGGAAATACCTCGGACCCGCGACCGGATAGAGAATGAAACCCGCATAGGAGATCACAAACGTGACCGTGACCGCTGTTAGAAAGTCGTGCAATTCCCCGATCCGCCGCTGCCAGTAGAGCGTGAGCGCCAGAGATGGAATCACGAGGTAGTATGAGAAATACCCCAGCATCATCCATTCGTTGAGCAGCGTCTGTTGTGCGGGGGTCAGCCAGACGTTAAGATCGACGCCAAGAATGGCCCGTTCCACCGCGAGGATCTGCGGGTCGAAAAAACCCTTGAACACCCAGTGGAGTGCCACGGCGATCTCACAATAGAAGAACGTGTACAGGATCGCCGGGTACAGGTGACGGAGGAAGCGTGCGACTCCCCGCGTACGATCGTTCCAGCGGACAACCATCCACACAATCGCGAACAGCAAACCGGCGTGAATCGGCAGGAGATACTTCGTCGACGGCTGATGACGCCCGAAAAGCAGGAGCCCCACGGCGAAAACAACGACATAACCGCACGTAAGGTTGTCGAGCGGCCGCGAGCGGCGCCAAAGCAGGGACAGGAAGGACTCTTGGTTGGCCGTTCTCATGGCGGGCGAATCTAACTGGATCGGTCCAGAACCGCAAGGATTGACGCGCCGCCTGATGAGCAGGCTTTGTTCACAAACGACCGAGACCCGCTACCGCCAGCACGATTTCGCCCTTGAAGGTCCGTCCGTTGGCCCAGGCACACAAACCGGAAAGTGAGTCGCGGCGGACTTCCTCGAACTTCTTGGTCAGCTCTCGGCCGAGGCAACAACGCCGATCCCCCCACACTTCGTGACACTCAGAAAGTGTCCGTGCGATTCGATACGGCGACTCAAACAGCACGATTGTGCGCTCCTCGGAGGCCAACTGCGTAAGCCGCTGGTGGCGTTTCCCCGACTTGACCGGGAGGAATCCCTCGAACACGAATCGATCAGTCGGCAACCCCGATACGGAGATGAGCGCGGTCACGGCCGACGGACCGGGAATGGGAACCACCGCGACCTCGGTATGGGACAGGGCCTCAAGCAGACGGTACCCAGGATCGGATATCGTGGGCGTTCCGGCGTCGGAAACGAGCGCGACTTGGGCGCCTGCCTGGAGACGCGCGACCAGCGCTGGCGTGCGCTGGCGCTCGTTATGCTCGTGGTAGGCTTCGACCCGAGCGCTGATCGCGTAGTGCGACAGGAGCTTCCGCGTATGCCGCGTATCCTCGCAGAGGATCAGATCAACACTGCGGAGAACATTCAGGGCGCGTTGCGAGATGTCCTCGAGATTCCCGATGGGAGTAGCGACGACGTAGAGTACGCCGGAAGTCGCGACCTCGGCCTCCCCGGTCTCGGAGGCGGCACCAGCGATCGCCGCATTAACCTCTGAATGGGCATTGTTCACGGCCGACCCAGGAATTCGGACTGCTGGCCCGTCGGGTGCAGGGGCGCACGGCCGTGCGCCCTTACAATTCCGCGTGCGTGCTTTCGCTCCTGCGCGTGAGAAATGTGGCATTATGTATGCAATCCTCGGTAGAGGCGGACAAGAGGATCATGTCCCCCAGTCCCGCGAAAGATGAAAGTCGATCCCCACCGTCTTGGCTGAGAGCTTCGCGATCGTGGGCAGTGACCGTTTGAACTGGCTGGAGGTGATCCGGTCCACAACACGCCTGATGAACGATGGTGAAAGGCCGTTCTCGGCGAGCGCGTCAAACGAGTAGTCGCAGTCGATCATCAGGTACAGCAGCCGATCCACTTCCTCGTATGTGAAGCCCAGCTCCCCCTCATCGGTCTGGCCGGGCCACAGGTCGGCGGAGGGGGGTTTCTCAATGATTGCACGGGGAACGCCCAGGAAGTCGGCCAGTTGACGGATCTGTGTCTTGTAAAGATCCCCGATCGGGTTGATCGAACATGCCAGATCGCCATACCACGTGCCATACCCCAGAAGCAGTTCGGTCTTGTTCGACGTGCCAATCACCAGAGTGTGATTCTCTCGAGAGTAATCGAATAGCCGCATCATCCGGGCACGTGCGGCAGCATTGCCCAAACGCACATGATCGACATCGGCACACCCATCGAAGAAGGCCCTGACGACCGATCCCACGGGTTGCACGAGAAGCTGGAATCCGTAGGTCGTGGCCACGATTTGGGCGTCTGTCAGACTGCTGGGATCTGATTCCTCCGCCGGCATCGCCAACCCAACCACATGCTCCGTCCCGAGTGCCTCAACTGCAAGCACCGCGCCCACAGCGGAGTCCACCCCGCCGGAAACACCGAGGACGGCGTCGGTGAATCCCTTCTTCTCGAAGTGATCCCCGAGGAATTGGATGATGAGCCCGACGGTCACCAAGGGGTCCAAAGTCAAATCAACCTGGCCTGGCAGGCGCTTCATTAGTGTGCGCTCCCTGATGGACCAAACGGCGGTCGGGGACCCATACGCAACCGCCAGAGTTCATTGAGAATGAAGTCGGGACGCCCCTCCTTCAGGTGCGGGAAACGGGTACGCGCGCGGGCCGTGGCCTCAAGATCGATCTCACAGATGCCACGGGCCGGCTCATACTCGGGCAATTGACACAAAACCTCTCCCTGCGGATCAAGCACCTGCGATCCACCCCAGAAAGTCAGACCTTCCTCCGTGCCCACCCGATTGACAAATACCGTTGGCAATCCCAGGAGCCAAGAGTGTGCACGATGCGCGATGCGGAAGATCTCACGCCCCGTCATGGAACCGTCAGGACCGATGCCCCGGGCGGGCGACACAGAGATAGTCACGATCAGTTGCGCACCGGCCTGCTCGTGCAAGTATGCGGCTGCCGGGTGGAGGGCATCGTTGCAGATCAGAATACCTGTCCGTCCCCAAGGTGCATCAAAGGACTCGATACGATCTCCCTCGGCAAAGAAGCGTTTCTCGTCGAACATTCCATAGGTGGGGAGAAACATCTTACGCTGGACAGTCTGAACAGCCCCGTCCTTGAGACAGGCCGCCGAGTTGTAGAACCGCCCGTCAGGTGCTTTCTCGACAAAACCCAGGATCACCCCGAGTGTGCCGGCATCCCTGGCCAGCCCTATCAGCACGGGATCGGTAGGTGCGAGCGCGACGCGTGAAACCATGCCCATGACCAGATAACCGGTCAGCGACAGTTCCGGGAAAACCAACAAATCAGCCTTCTGCCGCCGCGCCCACGCAATCGACTTTCGGTGCGCGGCGACATTCGCATCGATGTCCCCCAGACGGGGCGCCAGTTGATCGATGGCCACACGGAGATGTTTCATGGCATACCCACGCACCCGGATGCTACACGTGAGAACCGGATGCGCCACAGGCAATGTTGTCCAAAAAAGTGACCCGGTCAAGCAGGGTATCCAGCCGCCTGGCAATACGGCGCATGCGACGCATCCGCTCACCTGCACTGATCTGATAACCCCGCGCTTCCCGCCTGCGGCGGGCGGGGGGGACGGACCACTCACGAATTCAGCCGCTTCAGCGGCTTTCCGCCGCGGGCAAGCCGCTGAAGCGGGGTGTTATCAGATGAGAACCAGTTTCCTTGCGATCGAGCCCCGACCTGCCGTGGGCCACGAAAAGTGATTGACCCGGCGCCCCGTTTCGGCGATCCTAGGTCGGGGCCAGGGTTCGTCAATGGACCGAGTGAATTAGAATTTCACCGTCGATCATTCTACGCTACGCAGCGCAGAGGGAGGAACTGTCATGGCATCATTAAATCGAGTCGAGTTGATCGGGAATCTGGGCAAGGACCCGGAACTGAAGTACACCCCGTCGGGACAGGCGGTCGCAACCTTCAGCCTCGCCACCACCCGGAAATGGAAAGACAAGGACGGCAACAGCCAGGAAGACACACAATGGCACAATATCAAGTGCTGGGGTCGCCAGGCGGAAGTCGCCCAGCAGTACCTGAAAAAGGGCCGGCAAATCTACGTGGAGGGGCGTCTGGAGACGCGCTCATACGATGACAAGGATGGCAATCGCAAGTGGTTCACAGAAGTTATAGCGGGCATGTTTCTGATGCTCGGATCGAAGCCCTCTGATTCAGGAGGGGCGGATTACGCTGGTGCTCCGGAGCCGCCTGCCGGCCAGAGCCAAGCGCAGCCGTCCACGTCGATGGCGCAGGATGATGATTTGCCGTTTTGAGGGAGAGACGTCTCCGCTGACCGCAGGCCGCCGACGGACCGCACGGAGAGTCCATGGTCTCCCGGTTCCGCAACCCCACGGAATCGCGGACAAGGGGCTTTCGGCCCCTTGGGCTCCGAGGTCTTGGGCGGCACCCCTCGGGATGCACCCATGTTCTGGTTGGTGACCTTCGTGACCCATAACTCGCGTGTTTCCGAGAGAATGGTGCGGTACGGCATTCGACCGGGGGAGCCAGTAATCCTCCAACCTGCCGATCAGGAACTGATCGCGGTCGCGCTGACGGAAACAGCCCAGAAACAGGGGATCCGGGTTCTGGCATTGAATGTCCTTCCAGACCACGTGCACATGATCATCGATGCGGAATCGGAACAAAGGTTGGCAGATCATGTTCGGAGGTTCAAAGGGTACGCCTCTCATGCTTTCCGCAGGGCGCATCATGCCACAACGGGCAACCATGTCTGGGCGGAAAAGTTTAACCGGCGGCCGATCCGAGATACCACAACCCTTCGAAACATGCTCCATTACGTCATGCGTAATCACCTCAAGCACGTCGAGCGATGGGGAGAGTCGCCGGCTGCCACTTGGGAAGAGAGGATACGGCCTATCGTGGAATCCGCGTGTGGACAGAATCTGGCTGGGATGTCGGAGGTCCTGTGATGCCGGGGCCAACTGGGGCACGTTCCAGAGTGGCCCATTGCGGCCAGATCAGACCAAGGGGCTGAAGCCCCTTGTCCGCGATACTGGGGCGGAACGGCACGAGATCGAACAGACCACACGGGCTCTCTCAACCTCTCTCGATTGTCGAAGAATAGATGCGGATCTGAGGATCGATCTGGCCCCTCACCCCCGTCCCTCTCCCCAACCAGGGAGAGGGAGTCCGCCTGCCACGAAATCCTGCCACCACGACAAAGCATCTGTCTTCCTCCCCTCTCCCGATTTTGGGAGAGGGGCCGGGGGTGAGGGGCGCTCTCGCGCTCCAGCAGCCTTAGCTTCTGCCCGCAGTAAGTTGCCAATCCGGCACCTCCTGCTTAGATTCTCCCTTGGGGTATCACGCCATGCCAGAGAAATCGCATCAATTCTTCAGTATCACTGCCGACCGGGCGCTGGCCGAGCGGTGGCGCGCGGCCGTGGCCCCTCTGGGCGGCACTCATGTTGCCTGCGATGGACTGATGACCGCCTTGCGTCGGCTGCCGGAACAGCGGGTCGATTTTGTGTTGGTCGATCCTACAGGGGCTGATCTCTCCATCGAGGCCGTTCTGCAGAAGATCCGTCATCGTGCTCCTGGCGCCGAACTCGTCCTGGCAATGGACGGATCGCACGGCACACCGGAGGACACCTCTCGAGTCGATTCGGTAATCCTCGAGCGCTGGGGCGCATCCCGGCTGCCCGGGGACTTGCCAACACGCGAGCTCTCCGCCCGGCTGGGCGCGATGCTGACCGACCGCGCGCATGTGGCACGATGCGGGTGGGTCGGACTTTCAGGCGCGCTACGAGCGGCTTCCGATCTTCTGCTCGCGGCGGCGCCGTCGGATGCGACCGTCTTGATTGAAGGAGAATCGGGCACCGGAAAGGAGTTGGCCGCCCGCGCCGTGCATCAGAACAGCCCGAGGGTCGGGCATCAGTTTATGGCGCTGAACTGTTCGGCATTCACTGAGACAATCCTCGAGAGCGAACTCTTCGGTCACGAGAAGGGCGCATTCACCGATGCCTTCGGGCGCAAGAAGGGTGTCTTCGAAGCGGTGGAGGGCGGAACGATCTTCCTCGATGAAATCGGCGAGACGTCGCCCGGCGTGCAGTCGCGTCTGCTGCGGGTCCTCGAGGAACGCCAGGTCCGGCGGGTCGGCGCGACCGAATCAATTCCGGTCGATTTTCGCATCGTCGCCGCCACCAACCGCAATCTCGTCGAGGCGGTGAGCGAAGGACGTTTCCGTCGTGATCTGTATTTTCGTCTGGCGGTCGTCCAGCTGACCCTCCCGGCCCTGCGAGATCGTCGCGGTGATGTGCCGTCACTACTGGAACACCATATCAAAACGGCCTCGCAATCGTCAGCCGCTGTGCGCCTGCTCGACCGGGTGACCGGTGATGGACTCGCGCGCCTGATCGACTATGACTGGCCGGGGAACATTCGCGAACTGCGCAATTTTGTCGAGCGGGCCAATGTGCGTTTCCCGGATATCGCGATCAGTCACGAACAGGTCGGCGAGCTTCTGACCAGTGTACGCCCAGCGATGCTTCTGCCCGTGGTCACGGGCCGCCGCACCGACACGGTCGAACGCGAAATGATCTTCGCCGCCCTCTCCGAACTTAAGCGCGATCTCGACTATCTCAAGCGCACTGTCTCCCGCCTCGCGGACCATGCAGCCGGGGCTGCTGCGCCACAACGCGAGAATCAGTTTCCCTCGATGCGCGAGACTGAGCGCGAACGCGTCATCGAGGCGTTACGCCGCTCCAATGGCAACCGCTCCAAGGCGGCGCGGCTTCTGGGGATCGGGGAGCGGACGCTGTACCGGAAGATACGAGAATACGGATTGTAAGAAGTGATTGTGGTTCAAGAGCAGATCCACGATACTCCGAGAGCATTATGAAAGAGCCAACTCACCAGCATTGCGGAACAGCCCGAAAAGCGGGCCTCCCTCCAGGTCGAGCCATCAAGCATCGCCGACCTCAGATCGACGATCTTTTCGTCACCGCGCATCAAGAGAGTATTCCCGGGCTCCGTGATGTGTCCGGCAAGCACCGAAGAGTTCAGGGCGGGATAAGCAGCACTGATCTTGTGCTCTCCGCGCACGTCGGTGGCAACGCTGTAGTCTTCCCGAAAATTCTAGAGCTTCATGTTCCCAAGGGGTCCTTGATCGCGGACGTCACGTATGGGACCGGCGTCTTCTGGCGAAACGTTTCTGAAGGCGATTATCGTCTCCTTCCGACAGATATTGCAATGGGAGTCGATTGCCGCTCTTTGCCGTACGACAATGATTCCATCGACTGCGTCGTCCTGGATCCCCCTTACATGGAGGGGCTGTTCAGAAAGGATGCGATGCACTTAGCTGGATCGGGGACTCACACCGCGTTCCGCGAGAAGTACTCTAATGGTGCGCCTACCGAGTCCGGGCCGAAATGGCACGAAGCGGTTCTCGATCTCTATTTCCGCGCGAGCTTGGAAGCATATCGCGTATTGAGGAAGCGGGGCGTGCTGATCGTCAAGTGCCAGGACGAAGTCAGTGCCAACCGACAACGCCTGACTCACGTAGAAATCATCAATTTCCTTGAGGCAAATGGATTCTACGCGAAGGACCTCTTCGTGGTGGTGCGCGAGAATAAGCCAAGCGTAAGTAGAATCAAAATACAGGTTCATGCGAGAAAGAATCACTCGTTCTTCCTCGTCTTCCTGAAGGACAGATAGCTTTACCCGGCCTGCTCCCGCTCCTGGATTATCTCATCAAGGAGACTGTAGGGCTCCGGCCTGAAGGGCGGCTCCAGAGGCCAAGTGACGGGAACGAGAGACGCGAGAAGATGTTGCCGCTGATACTTCGTGTAAGCCCTGTGCGAAGTACGGGGCAAATCACGGTTTCGAGCAAATGCGTATTCCCATCGCCCGTTAAAGGCATAGAGGTTCACGGCAACGACGTCGAATTCATCGACTTTCAGGCACGTTGTACTCACTTTCTTACCGTTCGGAAGGACTACCTCCCGCTTATCACTCGCGTCGCATTGGAAGCGCCCGTACTTGCCTTCCCCCGCATCGCGAATAGAATTGGTTTGAAGCGATTTTACCTCAATCCTGAAGCGATGCCCCCGATACGACACAATCAGATCACACTTCTCGCCTCGGTCATGGTCGTCCGGCTTCTGGCTTTCCTCAACTTTGGGGGGACTAAACCACACTCTGCGAACCTTGTACTCTGCTACGTAACCGGCGAGGAAACCACGAAGACTTGGATTCTCGTCGATGATCTCTGTGAGTTCATCCGCGCTGATCTGCCATCGCTGGAGTATGTTATCGGTCACTTGACGCCCTTCAACAGTTCAGAGGGTGAAATGCCCAGCGCACGCGAGATCTTCACGATGTTTATGAGCCCCAGATTCCGGGCTCCCCGCTCAACATCTGCAACGTAGGTTCTATGGAGACCAGCGAGGTCCGCAAACGCCTCTTGTGAAAGGGAAAGGGCAAGCCTGTGTCTTCTGACAGCGTCGCCGACTTGCCAACGGGGATCGGACATCTCGCTAGATTTCATGATCAGAAGCTAATCCAGCATGTGACCATCGGTCCACAGACTATGAGTGACAAAGATCCGGGAGCCCGCGCTCTTCCTCCGTGTCGTTTCACGCCGGGTCCGGACAAGAAGCCCACCCCAGGGCAAGGCAGCGGTTGATCCGAGATCCTGTCGCGGCACGATTCTCGCTTGCGTTCAGCAGTGCAGTGTAGCTATAGTAGAGTGCCCGCGCTATCTGGGGGCCTTGGAACGACATGCATCCTGGTTTGTCCCATATCTCGGGCCGTGTATTTGTTGCCAGCCTCATAGTGAAACTGGCGTGTGGTCTTTCCGCCTTCGCCCAGCAACCCGACACGCGTCAATACGATTCCGAAGAAGATCTCTGGGAAGCTCTGCGCGAGGGCGAGATCGCGTACGACGACTACCTTGACCTTCTCGAGACATCCCGACTTGGAACAGACGATGCACTGGTCCCGGCATCGGATTGGGAGGGACTGCCGGGATCGGAAGCGGGGTACCTGACACAACCGGACACTACTGAGCGAATCACACAGCCTGCGAACCGAGCGGCGCCCGCCGCGGCGGGTGGTCTGCGCTGGTCATGGCGGAGTGGCTACAATGGAGACCTGACCGCCCCAAATGCCGGTGACGGGCACACGACGGCGCGTTTCCGAAACCCCAACTTCGCAGGACTGATCGACTGGCGGCATGATGGCACCAGCGGCCAGTGGCAGCGACGGGTTCTTGAATGGCGAGCGCATGGGATCAGGGTGCAGGCCGGGAATGTCGAGCCGCGATTCGGACGCGGGCTGGTGGTGGGGCGCCGGTCGCGTCTGATCGGCACGTCAAAGACGGATCGCCCCGACGGTGACTGGTGGCAACCCACGCGTTCGCGCTTCAACGGCCTGTGGCTGTCCACCGGCGAGACCCGCGCAATCTCGGGCGACATAGTCGTCTCGGACATTCGTTCAGACCGTCTGGCTGAACGCATGGCCACTGCGCGAGTCACCGCCGGAACGGGAACGGTTCGCGTCGGACTGACGGGACTTGCCAGCGACATCCGCCGTCGTGACAGCTCGACATCATATGCCGAGCGGGTCATTGGCGGGTATGCCCACGTGGGCAAGGATGAACGCGAGTTGCTGGCGGAAATCGCGGTCGAGCGTGGCGGCGCAACCGCCAAGGCTGCGGAAGCGATCTGGCGATTCGAGAGCGGCCGTTTCCACGCACGCGCTTGGTCGTACTCACCGACATATGTGAACCCATGGAGCGGTGGCCCCGGGCACAGCGACACACGCAAAGTCATGCTTGATCCCATCGGCGAGAGCTACGCTTCCCGCACCGCAGGCGAGCGAGGCTTCTCCCTTGCCACCCGGATCGACCCGCATCAGAACGTCCTTGGAGGGAAAACCAGCGCGAATTGGGAATGGATGTCGCACCGGGAAGCCCCCGACGAGCCGCTCCAGCACGCATGGGCTGTCCGCGTGCAGTGGCAGCGAGGCAAGCTGACACTTCGTCCGTTCGGGCGCGGCGCGACTGATGAGAATGAGATATCACGCTACGGCCTCGGATCGTCTGCCGATTTCGGCACGCCAGACCGCCACGTCTCGGTTCGCATCGAATCTGGCCGACACAATGTTGGCAGCAATCGATATGTGCGCGCCGGTCTCGGCGCGAAATGGCGGCTGAGCGACGCGGTCCGCCTCGAACCCGCGATCCGCTGGGTCGACCCGGACTTGGACCAGCCCGGGGATGGGTACTGGTATCTGTATTTCACCGAGGTTATCTTCCCAGTGTCGGCAATGCGAGTCGAGGCGGCTTTAGTGTGGCAGAGGTATGAGAGACGAGGACGGGGGGATGACGTCGAAGTGAGATTGAGAATGGTGGCTGGGGCGTGATCGGTCCTTGGTCGTCGGGGCAGGTCATGTAGACGGGAGATCCTGGTGTCACAAACTGATGTTATTGAGCGCGAGGCGAAGAGTCTGCTTTTCCCGTGCCGGGGAAGGAACAGCAGATCCTTCGTCGCTTCGCTCCTCAGGATGACAGGGGGAGGGATCTTCCCGCTTCTGTGGGTGGCCTTCGCCACACTTTGCGTTGTGGAATCAGCGCACAGTGCCGGTCTCCTTGTCAACGAATCCCTCGCCAACGAACCCGGCAACGTGACCTCCCTCGAATGGGTCGAGCTGCTCAACTGGCCGGATACCGGCAACGGAGCCGTGAGCCTGAAGGGGTATAGCTTTGTCGATGGACGCGATACCACGCGCTTCGATACCAATCTGACGATCCATCCCGGCGGGTTTGTCATTCTGGCGCGTAAGCCGGTCGGGACCGGCAGCTTCGAATCGTACTGGGGCAACAATTCGGGGGTGTGGGGTGATGCGCCGGGCGAGTCGTTCCCGGTCGTGGCTGCGAAGATCTCGCTGCGCAACACCAATGACACGGTGACGCTGATCTCTCCTGTCGCGGACACGTCACGCATGATCTGGACCCACGATGGCGACGATGGAATCTCGATCGAGCGTATCCGTCCCAATCACGATGATGGGGCCGCCAACTTCGCCTTCTGCCGTGACCCCTCCGGCTCGACACCGGGTCGGATCAATTCCGTGTTTCCCGTGCGGGGCGATCTCGCCTTGGATTCACTGCGTGTCCTGCCCCTCGACCCGAAGTGGAGCGACACACTCACACTCATCGCGTACATCACCAACGTCGGCCTGGGAGCGGTCGCGTCAGCACGAGTCGAAGCCTACGATGATGCCCTTCCATCGCAGACTGGCGATACACTGATACCAGTTGGTGCAGCGTCGCTCACGAATCTTGATGAACAAACAAGCGACAGCGTCGTCATCTTGTGGCCGAACCCCTCACCGGGGCAACACACGGTCATTGCGCGCATCGCCGCCGATGGAAGCGTGCTCAACAACACAGCCTCGGCGAGTGTGACCGTACGATTCTCACAACCGCTCGTCATCATCACGGAGTTTCTTGCCAATCCGACTGTCGGCGGACCGGATGAGTGGATCGAGATCTCCAACCGCGCGGGTTTCCCGATCGACATGACTGGTGTCGGCATCGGGGATTCGTCGGGGACCTCTCCACTGCCCGACAGTGTGGGAGTGATCGGTCCCGGCGACTTCTGGGTGCTGGTAGAGAATGAAATCGCGTTTCGTGCTCACTACACCGGCTTCAACGGGCGACTGCTGCCAATAGCGGGCTGGCATGAGTTGAACAACACCGGTGATCGCATCCGGCTGTCCGGCGCGGCAGGGGAAATCATCGACTCGGTCAGCTTCAGGACTGTCTTCGAAAACAACCAGTCGGTCGAGCGGACTGATTTGTCGCCGATCCTCGCGCCGGCGAAATACTGGAAAGGGTCCATCGATCCATCGGGAAGCACCCCGGGACGCTCCAACTCGGTCTTCCCCATCTACAATGATCTGTCATTGGACTCGATGTCGATCGCTCCCCGAGATCCGATCTGGGGACAGTCGATCACGGTCAGCTTTCATGTCGCCAACACAGGTCTCGACTCCGCCAACGGCATCACCATCGATCTTTACGAGGATCTCGACCTGTCAAGTCCCGGCACGGTGCTGGAGAGAATCGGATCGGGCGAAGTCCCGCCACTGGAGGAAGGAGCGGGGACCAGTGCCGTTATCGCTTGGGACAATGCTCCACCGGGGATCCACCGTCTGGTCGGCTGGATCAGATCAGATGGCGATTCGCTTAACAACACATCGGTGGCAATGGCGACAGTGCGCCACTCCAGACCGCTGGTGATCATCTCGGAGTACCTGGCGAACCCCACGACGGACGGCCCCGGCGAATGGGTCGAGATTTCCAATCAGGCCGATTTCTCGATCAGCATGACCGCAATAAAAATCGGCGATTCATCCGAAGCATCGTCGCTGCCGCCCGGAATGGGAGAGATGGCACCGGGGGCGTTTTGGGTGCTTTGCGAGAGCGAGACGGCTTTCCGAAGTTTCTTCTCGGGCTTCAGCGGCGAGGTGATCGAAATCCCTCGCTGGCGCGAGTTGAACAATAGCGGCGATCGGATACGTCTGCTCGGAGCGGCCGGGGAGATCATCGACTCCGCGAGTTTCCGCACGGTCTACGAGAACAACCACTCGGTCGAGCGGCTCGAGCTCTCGGCGACTCTCGCCGGCGCTGCTGATTGGACGGAATCGGTCGATCCATCCGGCGCCACACCGGGAGGCGAGAACTCTGTGAGCCGCGCGCTCGCAGGTCCGTTCCATGTGACTGTCTCGCCCAACCCGATTTATCTGTCCTCGGGACAACCGGCGCAGATCGACTACCGGATGCAGATCGGCCAGCAACTGACCCTGAAAATCTTCGACCGCGCAGGACATCTGGTCCGGACAATCGCGGACAAGACACCGTCGGCCACCGGGTCGGTAACATGGGACGGCACCGGCGTAACTGGTGGCCAAGTCCGGCCGGGCCCCTACATTCTGCTCGCGCGCTCGGACCCGCAGGGGGCCTCGACGAAACTGGTGATCGTGGTGGGACCATGAGTGCGCTGATGCCCCGGCGCGGCCAGGCAAGAACCCAGACCCGACCCAGATACCTGGGGTGGACAAGGGGCTTAAAGCCCCTTGCCCGTCCGCCAATACTCTGCTCATTTGGGAAAAGCTCGCAGGCCCGGCGGCTCGTAACATTGTACGTCCTGACGCTCGTGGTCCTGCCTGTGTGGGCTTTTGCCTCCGATGAAGATTTCGGCTCGGCCGCGATTGTCGGGATGGGCGGCGCATACGTGGCCATGCCGGGTGAAGCCGCAACGATCTGGTTTAATCCCGCCCTCAGCTCTCTCTCGCATTCGTTCGCGAGGGCCGGCCTGGCGACTCGAAATCTCTATCAGTTGCAGCCTTTGGAGGAGAAGACCGGAAGTCTGGTCCTTTACGCCGGCAAGGGCGCGAGCTTGGGCGCGGGTTTCTCCCAGTTTGGCCAGTCGGGATCCTACAAGGAAACACATGCGGTTCTGACAGCGGCCGTTGAGGCTCGCAAGAATTGGGCCCTCGGCGCAGGACTCCACTACCACCGGGTCGAGTTTGGGGACAACGTCAAGGCATACGCGGGCGCATCGCTTGACTTGGGGATTGCGTCCCGCCCTATCCCGCGAATTGTGGCCAGCGCGGTTGTGCGGCGAGTCAGCATCGAACGGCAGTATGAGACAGACGATCCGCCCACCATTGTGGAGCTTTCCGCTGCCTGGGATGGACCGAGTATCACGCTGGCGGGCATCTGGTCGAAGAATTCCGGTGAGCGAAGCCGGCTTGGTATCGGGCAGAGCCTGCTGGTCACGAGAAATGTCGCATGGGGTGCTGGCCTCGTTTTCTTGTCGGGGCTTCATTTCGACCCGGTCCGATATTCGCTGGGCGCCCGCGTCATCGGCGGCCGGGGATCGTTCGACTACGTCTATCAGAATCACCCTGATCTGGGCGGCACCCATGTGATTGGCATCAGTTTCCAGTTCCCCGGGCCGTGACACCTTCGCAGTTTTCCGTCGCATTGGATGATCTGGTGCGATATTCTTCAAGACGGAAATGGAAACAACGACGACCCCACTGGATCTTCTGCATGAACGCGAACGCCTGACTCTGGCGGCGTACGCCGCTCGCAGCGCCGCATCGCTGGGACGGGTCCATCAGGAATCACCGCATCCCTATCGCACGGCCTTCCAGCGTGACCGGGAGCGGATCATCCATTCTGCGGCCTTCCGGCGTCTCGAGTACAAGACCCAAGTCTTTGTCAATCACGAGGACGACAACTACCGCACACGTCTGACTCATACGATCGAGGTGGCTCAAATAGCCCGTTCGATTGCGCGCGCCATGGCGCTGAACGAGGACCTTGCCGAAGCCGTCGCATTGGCGCATGACCTGGGCCACACGGCATTCGGCCACGCGGGTGAAGAAGCGCTCAACAAGAAGATGGCGGCCGACGGCGGGTTCTCGCACAACCGGCAATCACTTCGGGTGGTCGATGTGCTCGAAGAACGATACCCCGAGTTTCAGGGCCTGAATCTCTCATTCGAAGTGCGGGAGGGGATTGTCAAGCACGAGACGATATATGATCGTCCCGACGCCGAGGGATTTCACCCCGAATGGAAACCGACGCTCGAGGCGCAGTTGGTGAACCTTGCCGACGAGATCGCCTTCAACTCCCACGATGTCGACGATGGCCTGCGGTCGGGAATCTTTGGCTGGGACGACCCGGCCGGATTACGGATCTGGACCGAGTTGAATGATGCTTCCAGCGCGATCCATCCCAGCATCGACCGGCGCCTCCGCCGTCACCACGTGGTGCGGCTGCTCATCGACTGGCAGGTGACGGACCTGATCGCAAACGCGCAACGCGGAATCGAGCGGATGCGAATTCGGGCCCTGGAGGACGTGCGTCGCGCCGAACAACTGCCAATGGAGTTCTCTGCTGAATTCGGCGAGAAAATTGCCGGTCTCAAGAAATTCCTTTACGAGAACATGTATCGCCATTACCGGGTCTCGCGGATGGCGGCTAAAGGCGAGCGGATCCTCAATAGCCTCTTCGACGCCTACGTGGAGGACCCCCGCCAGTTGGCCCCGAAATTCCGCCAGCGTGTCGAGCGGGTAGCCAGCACACCGGATGCACAGCGCGTGCTCCGTCAAGTGGTCTGCGACTACCTGGCGGGAATGACCGACCGTTACGCCATGCTCGAGTATCGCAAGCTCTTCGATCCGTTCGAGAAGGTGTAGGGCGTCGGGGCGATCGCGACCCACCCGCTTCGGTCCCTGCGATCCTCCAGGTCTCGACCAGCCAGATCTGCACCGGGTCACGCCCCGCACATTCTCCGCAAGTGGTTGCATAGACGGAGCCACTCATGCGAGGCCCGACCCTCAGCGTCCACTTGATTGCCCGCTTCAGTGGCGCCCAAACTCGAGACAGAGGCAAACTCCCGCTGTGTACCTTGTTGTCCCACAATGGAGACGCGAGACCATCCGTGCTGTCGCGTTACCACAGCATGATAGCCCCCCACTCCCGGGGGACCGGCATTGGCTTTGCAAAGATGCTGGATCAGTCCGCCTTCGGCGGAAAGGAGTCGCTGCCATGCGTTGCTACTTCTATGCAGAGAAACCAGGCCTACCCGAAGAGACAGGGGATGGTGTCGTATCGTTCTGTATCCCCGAGCTAAGCATCACTTTCCGGGCGCGCTATCGGGGGAATGCCGCGACTTGTGAGTACGCGAGCCTGCTGGCGCTGCTGGAGTTCATCGAAATCAACCCTCAGTTGTTCAAGGAGCGTACTGTCCAGATCTTCGGGGACTCGTTCACCGTGGTTAATCAGGTCAACGACCGCCTCTATTGCCGCAAGGAACTGGAACCATTCTGCAACATGGCGCGCATCTTCAAGGACAAGATCCCCTATGCCCTCGACTTGGTCCCCAAGACGGAGAACCCTGCCAAACACCCTTCACCTGCCGAACGGTAAACCTCCTGGGCGAACCGACAGACCCAACCGCATCCGCCCAACCGTGCCAATCTAGTGTCATGTCACGCTTGACATGTCGTAGAGATCGTGTTACACTTCTTCCCACTCAAGGGGAGGAGTGCCATGCCACTGATCCGGTACAAGGTGACGCTGACCAAGCAGGAAAGAGCGATGCT
>Ga0315273_10000238_pt1 | contig 53252 bp, 59 predicted proteins | sample YL17G02_0_MG_FD_205753 | JGI IMG/M metagenome (GOLD analysis project Ga0315273, IMG submission 205753) | Sediment microbial communities from Yellowstone Lake, YNP, Wyoming, USA - YL17G02_0 | ecosystem: Environmental > Aquatic > Freshwater > Lake > Sediment | place: USA: Wyoming | collected... | reverse complement strand
GTCTTGGCCACTTACAAAGCCTCCTCCAGCCTACTTGGTAGCCTTCCGCTTCCCGGCCACGGTCCTGCGCTTGCCCTTGCGGGTGCGCGCGTTGGTCCTGGTGCGCTGCCCGCGCACCGGCAGGCCTCGCCGGTGGCGCAGGCCCCGGTAACAGCCGATGTCCATCAGGCGCTTGATGTTGAGCGACACCTCGGTGCGCAGGCGTCCCTCGACCTTGTAATCGCTTTCGATGATCTTGCGGACTGTGTTGACCTCCTCGGCGGACAGGTCGTTGATCCGCTTGTCCGGGTCCACCCCGGCGGCGGCGCAGATCGCCTGCGCCGAGGAGCGCCCGAGCCCGAAGATATAGGTCAGGGCGATGTCCACGTGCCTGTTGGGCAGGTCCACTCCCGCGATGCGTGCCATGCTGCTTGAACCTCCTCTTACCTTTGCCTCTGCTTGTGCTTGGGGTTGCTGCAAATGATGCGCAGGACCCCCTTACGGCGGATGATCTTGCACTTGTCGCAGATCGGCTTCACGCTCACTCGAACCTTCATCTGGAATCTCCTATAGGTACCGTGACCGGATCTTGCCCTTGCGCACGATGCCTTCGTGGTGATGCATGCGCAGGTGAGCCTCCACCTGGGCCATGGTGTCCAGGTCCACCCCGACCAGGATCAGCAGACTCGTGCCGCCGAGCAGCTGCGCGACCGAGGAGGGAAAATTGAACCAGGTCTGGACCACCGAGGGGATGATGGCGATGAACGCCAGGAAAAGGGAACCCGGCAGGATGATCCGGTTGAGAATCCTGCTCAAGTACTCCTCCATTTTTTCGGTGCGGATGCCCGGAATCGAGCCGCCGTTCTCCCGGATGTGCTTGGCGATCTCCACCGGGTTCAGGCTGACCTGGGTGTAGAAATAGGCGAAGAAAATGATCAGCAGGGCGTAGGCCAGCACGTAGGGCAGGCCGTTGGGGTGCAGCCAGGACGAGAAGCGCCCCAGCCAGCTGAAGGAAGGGTTCTTCGCCAGGCTGCTAGTGATCTGCAGCGGGAACACCAGGACCGAGGAAGCGAAGATCACCGGGATGACCCCCGAGGGGTTGATCTTGAAGGGCAGGTAGGTGTTCTGGGCGCCGTAGATCTTGCGGCCGATCACCCGCTTGGCGTAGTGCACGGGGATCTTGCGCTGCCCCTGCTGCTCGTAGACCACCAGCGCGACCACCACGACGAACATGATCAGCACCACGAGGACGAACACGGGGTTCAGCTCCCGCCGGCGGATCTGCTCCACCAGGGTGTAGATCGAGTAGGGCATGCGCGTCACGATCCCGGCGAAGATCAGCAGCGAAATCCCGTTGCCGATGCCGCGCTGCGTGATCTGCTCGCCCAGCCACATCAGGAAGACCGTGCCGGCGGTTACCGTGAGCATGGCCAGCAGGATGTAGGCCATCCGGCCCAAGGTAATGGCGTCCGGGATCTGGTCGATGTACTGGGTCACGGTGTAGCCCTGGATCAGGCACACGATGATGGTGCCCCAGCGGGTGTAGCGGTGGATCTTCTTCCGCCCCCCCTCCTCCTCGGACAGCTTTTTCAGCCGCGGGAACACCAGGGTCAGCAGCTGCATGATGATGGACATCGAGATGTAGGGCATGATCCCGAGCATGAACACGGAGAAATTCTTGAACGCCCCGCCGGCGAAGAAGTCGAAGTAGTCGATTATGCCCGATGCCCCGGCCTGCTCCTGCACCGACATGTAGAGCTTCAGAGCCGTGATGTTCACGCCGGGAATCGGGAGGTTGGCCCCCAGGCGGAAGATCAGCAGGATGAAAACCGTGAACAGGATGCGGTCGCGCAGGTCCTTGACCCGGAAAATCTCTACAAGCGGATTGGCTGCCATTCGTTCCCTACCCTGTATTATTCGGCCTTGGCCGCGGTGCCGCCGGCCGCCTCGATCGCGGCCCGGGCCCCCGCGCTGACCTTGTCCACCTGCACGGTGAGCTTCTTCTTCAACTCGCCGCCGGCGAGGATCTTGACCAGGCGGTCGCTGGCCCGGATCAACCCCTGCGCCAGAAGGCTCGCGCGATCCACCACCGCGCCGTCGCCGAAGGCGTTCAGCTTCTCCAGCTTCACCGTGGCGTACTCCTTGCGGAAGGGATAGTTGGAGAAGCCGCGGCGCGCCACGCGGCGGAACAGGGGCATCTGGCCACCCTCGAAACCGACCCGCACACCCCCGCCGGCCCGCGCGTTCTGCCCCTTGTCGCCCCTGCCGGCCGTGGAGCCGTGCCCCGAGCCGGGGCCGCGGCCCAGGACCTTCTTGTGCCTCGTGGCGCCGGCCGGCCTGCGGATGTCGAACCTTTCGGTACTCACCTCTATACCTCCTCGACCTGAACCAGGTGGGCGACGACGCGCACCATGCCGAGCACGGCCGGGGTGGCCTCCAGTTCGGTTGCGGCGCCCAGCCTCCTCAGGCCCAGGGCCGTGACGGTACGCCGGCAGGCGGGCTTGCTGGCGATCGGACTGCGCACCAGGCGTATGCGGATTTTCTTCATACTTTAACCCCAGAACTCCTTGAGGGTCTTGCCGCGCGCGGCGGAGACCTTCCGGGCGTCCATCAGCTCGCCGATGCCCGCGAAAACGGCCTTGACGATGTTCATGGAATTGGAGGAGCCCTGGGACTTGCTCAGGATGTCCCGCACGCCGGCCGCCTCCATCACCGCCCGCACCGCCCCCCCCGCGATGATCCCGGTCCCCGGCGAGGCGGGCTTCAGCAGCACCCGGGCGCTCTTGAACCTGCCAATAACCATATGAGGGATGGTGGTCTTCTTCTGGGGGAACTGCACCAGGTTGTGCTTGGCCCGCTCGATGCTCTTGCGGATGGCGTCGGCGACGTAGTTGGCCTTGCCGAAGCCGTACCCCACCCGGCCGTTGCGGTCGCCCACCACGGTAAGGGCCGAGAAGGAGAACCTCCGGCCGCCCTTGACGACCTTCGCGATCCGGTTAAGGCGCACCAGCTTCTCCATATATTCCCGGTCCCCGCGCTCCCCCCGGTCCTGGCGGTCGCGGCGCTCCGGGCGGTCCCGCCTGTCCTGTCGATTCCTGTTCTCCAAACTCTGCCCCCCTTAGAACTTAACTCCGGCCTTCCGGGCGCCGTCGGCGATGGCCTGGACCACGCCGTGGTAGGCGTAGCCGTTGCGGTCGAACACGACGCTGGCGATGCTCTTTTCCCTCAGGCGCTGCCCAATCAGTTCGCCCAGCTGCGCACCGCCGGCCACCGTGCTCTTCACCTGCGTCAGCGCCTTTTCCTTGTTGGAAACCGCGGCCAGGGTGCAGGCCTTGGAGTCGTCGATGGCCTGCACGTAGATGTAGCGGGCGCTGCGGTACACCGTCAGGCGGGGCCGCTCGGCGGTGCCGATCACCCGCTTGCGGATGTGGGCCTTGCGTCTGGCTCTCTTGACTTGCTTATGTTCCAGCCTGTTCATATGCTATTTGACTCCGGTCTTGCCGATCTTGCGGCGCACGAACTCTTTCTCGTACCGGATGCCCTTGCCCTTGTAGGGCTCCGGCGGGCGCAGGGAGCGGATCTCCGCGCATACCTGACCCAGGCGCTGCCGGTCGCTGGAGCTCGCGATGATGCGGTTGTTGGCCTCCACCGCCACGCTGACCCCCTCGGGCACGGCGTACTGGATCGGATTGGAAAAGCCCAGGTTCAGCAACAGGCTTCCGCCCTTCAGCTCCGCCCGGTAGCCCACCCCGTTGACCAGCAGTACCTTGCTGAAGCCCTCGGTGACGCCGGTCACCATGTTCTGGATGAGGCGCCGGTATAGGCCGTGCATGGCCTTGGACCTCTTGCTCTCGTCCCGGCGGCTCACCGAACAGATCCCGTCGGCCACATGCACTTCCACGTTCGCAGCCACGGCCTGGGTGAGCTTGCCTCGCTTGCCTTCCACGCTGACCACCGAGCCGGCGACCGTCACCTTGACCCCGGGGGGTATGCGGATGGGCAGTCGTCCTATTCTTGACATCGCTTCACCTCACTCACCAAACGCTGCAGATCAGCTCGCCGCCCAGCTTCTTCTCCGTGGCCTTCTTGCCGGTGATCACACCCTGGGAGGTCGTCACGATCAGGCTGCCGTAGCCGTTGAAGATCCGCGGCATCTCCTTGTAGCCGGTGTACACCCGCCGCCCCGGCTTGGACATGCGCTCTAGGCCGTGGATGACTGACTTGTTGCCGTCGTCGTATTTCAGATAGATCCTGATCTGGTTGGACCCGTCCTGAGCCACCTTCTTGAAGGTCTTGATGAACCCCTCATTCTTCAGGATCTTGACGATCTCCACCTTGAGCTTGGAAGACGGAATGTCCACCTTCTCGAATTTGGCCAGGTTGGCGTTGCGGATCTTGGTCAACATGTCCGCGATGGGATCGGAAACGCTCATCTTACTCTCCCTACCAACTGGATTTAGTTACGCCGGGAAGCTTGCCTTCGCTGGCGAGTTTTCGGAAACAGATCCTGCACATCTGGAACTTCCTGAGGTACCCCCGGGCCCGGCCGCAGATGCGGCAGCGGTTGACCTTGCGGGTCATGTACTTGGGCTTTTTCAGGGACTTGTTGATCATCGCTTTTCGTGCCACGTGCGCTTCTCCTTGAGCCGTTACTTGCGGAAAGGCATCCCGAGGGCGGCCAGCAGACTCCTGGCTTCCCGGTCCGTCCTGGCGGTGGTGCAGATGACGATATTCATACCGCTCACCCTCTCGATCTTGTCGTAGTCGATCTCCGGGAAGATGATCTGCTCGGTGAGCCCCATGGCGTAATTGCCGCGCCCGTCGAAGGCATTGGGATTGGTGCCACGGAAGTCCTTGACCCGCGGCAGAGCCACGTTGGCGAGCCGGTCGAAGAACTCGTACATGTGGTAGCCGCGCAGCGTCACCATGGCCCCGATCTCCATGTCCTTGCGGACCTTGAAATTGGCGATGGACTTCTTGGCCTTGGTTTTCACGGCCTTCAGCCCGGTGATCTGGGCCATCTCCTTGACGGCCGCGTCCAGGAGCTTCTTGTTCAGGATGGCCTCTCCCACGCCCATGCTGACGATGATCTTCTCCAGCTTCGGCACCTGCTGGACCGAGGGGTAGGAGAACTCCTCACGCAGCGCCTTGGCGATTTTCTCCCGGTACAGGACCCGCAGGCGCGGCTCCTTGACCGGCACCTTCGCGCCTTCGGCGGGCTTCGCCCCGGCCGGCTTGGCCTTTTCTCCGCCCTTGGCCTTCTCTCCGCCCTTGGCCTTTTCTCCGCCCTTGGCCTTTTCTCCGCCCTTGGCCTTCTCTCCGCCCTTGGCCTTCTCTCCGCCCTTGGCCTTTTCGGCCAGCTGCTCGGCCGCCTGCTCGCTTTCTTTCACATTCTCCGCCATTACAGCTCGCCTCCGCACTTGCGGCAGACCCGCACCTTATGCTCGCCGCCGAGCTTGTAGCCGACGCGCGTCGGCCCGCACTTCTTGCAGACCAGCTGCAAATTGGACAGGTGGATGGCGGCCTCTATCGAGGAGATGCCGCCCTTCTGCTGCCCCTTGGGCTTCATCGTTTTCTTGACCAGGTTCAGGCCTTCGATAACGGCCCGTCCCTTGGCGTGGTCGACCTTGACCACCCGCCCGCTCTTGCCGCGGTCCTTGCCCGTCATGATTTGCACCTGGTCGTTTTTCCTGAGCTTGCTCGCCACCAGTTGCTTCCCGCTCATATCACCTCCGGCGCCAGGGAGACGATCTTCATGAAATCCATCTCCCGCAGCTCCCGGGCAACGGGCCCGAAGATCCGTTTGCCCTTGGGGTTGGAGCCCGCGTCGATCAGCACGCAGGCGTTGTCGTCGAAGCGGATGTACGTGCCGTCCGCCCGGCGTAACTCCTTCTTGCAGCGCACGATCACCGCCTTCTCCACGGCGCCCTTTTTTACCGCGGCATTGGGAAGAGCGTCCTTCACCGCCACGACAATGATGTCGCCGATGGCCGCCGTGCGCCGCCTGCTACCGCCGAGCACCTTGATGCACTGCACGATCTTCGCCCCGCTGTTGTCGGCGACGTTCAGGTTAGTCCTCATCTGGATCATGTCATTTGGCCTTTTTCAGGATTTCCGCGAGGCGCCAGCACTTTTCCTTGCTGAGGGGCCGGCTTTCAATCACCCGTACCAGGTCGCCGATCCCGGCCTGGTTTTCCTCGTCATGGGCTTTCACCTTCTTGGTGAGGGTGATGTACTTCTTGTACAGCGGGTGCAGCCTGCGGCGCTCGATGGCCACTACGATGGTCTTCTGCATCTTGTTGCTCACCACCCGGCCGGTCAGCACCCTTTTGTTACTTGGCTTGGTTGTTTTCAGTTCTTCCATGTCAGGCTCTCCTAACTCAACTTCCGGATCCCGAGGTCGTATTCGTGGACGATGGTGTTCAGGCGGGCCAGGCGCCGGCGCAGCACCCGCTTGGCCAGCGGGTTGTCGACGTGGCTCAACACCATGTTGAAGCGCAGGTCCCGGTAGCTCTTGCGCAGCTCCTCGCGCTTGGTGAGCAGCTCCTGATAAGACAGCTCGTTGAACGAATCCTTCATCCCCGTCCCCCTACGCCCTACGCGCCACGAACTTGGTGTGGATCGGCAGCTTGCTGCCCGCCAGCTTGATGGCTTCGACGGCCAGCTCGCGGGTCACCCCGCCGATCTCGAACAGGATCGTTCCGGGTTTGACCGCCGCCACCCAGTACTCCGGGTTGCCCTTGCCCTTGCCCATGCGGGTCTCGGCCGGCTTCTTGGTGTAGGGGATGTCGGGGAATATGCGGATCCACACCTTGCCGCCCCGCTTGATGTGGCGGGTCATGGCGATGCGCGCCGCCTCGATCTGGCGGTTGGTGATCCAGTAGCGCTCCAGCGCCATCAGGCCGAAGTCTCCGAAGGAGATCTTGTTGCCCCGCGTGGCCAGGCCGTGCATCCGCCCGCGCTGCTGTTTACGGAACTTGGTGCGTTTCGGACTCAACATGAACTAGCTCCTGACTCGCTCGCGTTCCCGCTGCTTGCGCAGCAGCAGACCGGCGTCCTCTTTCTTCTCCCCGCCGAAAAGCTCCCCCTTGTAGATCCAGACCTTAATCCCGATGCAACCGAAGGTGGTCACCGAGGTGGCCGTCCCGTAGTCGATGTCCGCCCGGAAGGTGTGCAGGGGGATGCGCCCCTCCTTGAACTGCTCGGTGCGGGCGATCTCCGAGCCGCCCAGGCGCCCGGACACCCGGATTTTGGCGCCCTGGACCCCCGCCTTTATAGCGTTGGCCACGGCCATCTTCATGGCCCGGCGGAAGGAAGCGCGGGCTTTCAGCTGCCGCCCCACGTTCTCGGCAATCAGCTGGGCGTCGGCCTCCGGGCGGCTGATCTCCTTGATCTTGATCTGGATCTTCTTGCCCACTATCTTCTGCAGCCGCTTGCCCAGCTTCTCGATGTTGGCGCCCTTGGCGCCGATGATCACGCCGGGCCGGCCGGTGTGGACGATCAGAGTGATGCGCTGGGGGTGCCGGATTATCTCCAGGTCGGCAATATCCGCACCCTGGGCCTCCTGCGCTTCGAAGATCACCTTCCTCAAGGAGAGGTCCTCGTGCAGCGTGTTAGCGTACTCCTTGGGGTCGACGTACCACTTGGACTTCCACCCCTTGTTGATGCCCAGCCGCAGACCGTACGGATTGACTTTCTGTCCCATCCCTGGCTTCTCCCCTCGCTTAGCGGATTTGATCCAGCACCACCGAGATGTGGCACGTGCGTTTCTGGAGGCGGTCCGCCCGGCCGCGCGCCCGCGGCCAAACCCTCTTCAGGCGCATCCCCTCGTTTACCTGCAGGTCCTTGACGTACAGCATGCCCTCCTCCAGGTTCTTGTTGTTGGACAGGGCGTTGGCCGCAGCCGACTGGATGACCTTCTTTAAAAGGCGCGCGCCCTTGTGGGGCAGCGCTTCCAGCAAGGCGATGGCATCGCCATACGGCTTGCGGCGAACCTGGTCGGCGACGCGCCGGACCTTGAACGGCGAGGCCATCAAATATCGCGAGTGCGCGCTGTAGCCCTTCTTCGCTTCCATTTTGACCTACCTACTTCTTGAAGGCCTTCTTGTCCGAGCCGCTGTGGCCGCGGAATATGCGGGTGGGCGAAAACTCGCCGAGCTTGTGGCCCACGAGATTCTCGGTGACGTAGACCGGGACCCAGGTCTTGCCGTTGTAGACCGAAAGGGTGAACCCGACCATCTCCGGGAAAATCGTTGAGCAGCGGGAATAGGTCTTGATCATCTTCTTCTCGCCGCTCTTGTTCATCTCGAGGATGCGCTTGTAGAGGCTCTTGGCGATAAACGGACCCTTCTTGACTGACCTGGACACCGCTGTGGCTCCTTACTTCCGTCTCTTGACAATGAACTTGCTGGAATACTTGCGCTTGTTGCGAGTCTTGTAGCCCTTGGTGGGGATGCCCCAGGGGGTCACCGGGTGGCGCCCGCCGGAGGTCTTGCCCTCCCCGCCGCCGTGCGGGTGGTCGTGAGGGTTCATGGCCACCCCGCGCACGTGCGGGCGCCGGCCCAGCCAGCGGCTGCGCCCGGCCTTGCCGAGGGAGATGTTCATGTGCTCCTGGTTGCCGACCACCCCGAGGGTGGCGTAGCACCTGGCCAGCACCTGGCGCACTTCGCCGGAGGGCATCTTCAGCGTGGCGTACCGCCCCTCCTTGGCCATCAGGGTGGCTCCCACCCCGGCGGCCCGCACCAGCTGTCCCCCCTTGCCGGGATGCAGCTCCACGTTGTGCACTCTCATGCCCGGGGGGATGCGGTCCAGCGGCAGGCAGTTGCCCGGCTCCAGGGGGGCATCCGGGCCGCTTAAGACCGTGGCGCCGACCTTCAAGCCCTCGGGGGCCAACAGGTAGCACTTCTCCCCGTCCTTGTAGGTGACCAGCGCGATGAAGGCGCTGCGGTTGGGGTCGTACTCCAGGGTGTTCACCACGCCCGGGATGCCGAACTTGTGGCGGCGAAAATCGATGCGGCGGTACTTCTGCTTGTGCCCGCCGCCTCGCTGCCAGCTGCTGATCCGGCCGCCCGCGCCGCGCCCGCCCGTGCCGGGCTTGCCCTTGGTGAGGCGCTTCAGCGGTTTGTCGGCCGTGAGCTCTTCGTAGGTGAGCCCGGTGCGGAACCGCAGGGAGGGGGTGGTGGGTTTGTAGGACTTCATGCCCATGCTCAGGCTCCTTCGAAGATCTGGATCACCTCGCCGGGCCGCAGGGTGACGATGGCCTTCTTCCAACCCGCGGTGTAACCCGGCTGCGCGCGGACCCGTTTGGGTTTGCCCTTGACCTTCATGATGTTGCAGGCCACGGGGTGCACGCCGAACAGCGCGCGCACGGCCTGCATCACCTGGATCTTGTTCGCCCGGGCGTCCACCCGGAAGCTGTACTTGCCCTTCTCCCGCGACAGGTTGGACTTTTCCGTCACGATCGGCTCGATTATCACCTGGTCTGCCAGCATCACGACACCTCTTGCTTCTTGTCCGCGTAGAACTCGTTCAGGCCCAGGGCCGCCTGCTCCAGCAGGATGAGGCTGCTGGCGTAGAACAGTTCATGCGCCGACAGGCGGTTGTAGGCCAGGAAGCCCAGTCCGGGGAGGTTCCGGCCCGCCCGGCGCAGGATGCGGTCTTCCTTGCCCAGCACGATCACCGTCCTGCCCTGCGGCTGGGGGTCTAGCTTCTTGAGGATCTGGACCAGGTCCTTGGTCTTGCCCGACTCGACCGTGAAATCCTCCACGACGAACAGTCGCTCTTGTTGGTTTTTCTGGCTCAACAGCGACTTCATGGCCAGGCGTTTGACCTTGCGAGGCAGGCGGTAGCTGTAGTCGCGCGGGTGAGGGCCGAAAACGACCCCGCCGTGCACCCACAGCGGGGAGCGCTTGTCCCCCGCCCGGGCCCGCCCGGTGCCCTTCTGCCGCCAGGGCTTGGCGCTCGAGCCCTTGACCTGGGCGCGGGTCTTGGTGGAGGCGGTGCCGGTGCGGCGGTTGGCCAGCTCGTTGCGTAGCGCGTGGTAGATGGATCCCTCGGAAACCTTCGCGGCAAACACCGCGTCGGCCAAGTGGACCTCCCGGGAGGAGGAGCCGTCAACTGCTATAACCTTCTTGACCATGTTTCCCTCGATCCTGCTAGCTCTTCTTCTTGGCCCGGCTCACGAACAGCGCCGTGCCCGGCGTGCCCGGCACGGCCCCGTGCACCAGTAACACGCCCTTCTCGGCGTCGACCCTCAAGACCCGCAGGTTCTGCACGGTCGTACGCTCCGCGCCCATACGCCCGGCCATCTTGCGGCCAGGCAGGGTCTTCACGTGTGCCTGCCCGGTGGAACCGCCCTGGCGCTTCCCCAGAGAGCCGTGCGATGCGGGGCTGCCGGCGAAGTTGTGCCGCTTCATCACCCCCTGGAAGCCTTTGCCCTTGGAGACGCCGACCACGTCGACCCAGCGCACCCCCGCGAAGGCCTCCACCCCGATGCGCTCACCGGTCTGACACTCGCGCTCGAACTCCTTGACCTCCCGCAGAAGGCGAGTCGGTTCCGCCCCTTCAGGGAACTGACCGGTCACCGGTTTCTTGCGGCGGCTGGACTTCAGCTTACCCCACCCTAGGATCACGGCAGAGTAGCCGTCCTTCTCGGGGGTGCGCTGTGCGACGACCAGGTTCGGCTCCACCTCGATGACCGTGACCCCCTGGTGGGTGCCCTTCTCGTCGAAGATCTGGGTCATACCCAGTTTTTTCCCGATCAGCCCCAGCATAGCCTGCCCCTACTGCTTGATCTCGACGTCGACGCCCGCCGGCAGTTCCAGCTTCATCAGCGCGTCCATGACCACCGACGTCGGCTCGATGATGTCGATCAGCCGCTTGTGGGTCCGCATCTCGAACTGCTCGCGGCTCTTCTTGTTCACGTGCGGCGAACGAAGCACGGTGAAACGGTTGATGCGCATCGGCAGGGGTATCGGGCCGGAGACCTTGGAGCCCGCCTTGAGCACCGTCTGCACGATGGCTTTGGCGCTCTGGTCGATCAACTCGATGTCGAACCCCCGCAAGCGCACGCGAATCCTATTCTTGGCCATTGCTCCTCCAACAATCTTCGCGTGGGCGCACTCCTCCCGCCCCCCCGTCCCCGGGGGGGTGAGCAGGCACTGTAAGCCCACCCGCCCCGCTTCCTGAAAGCCTACTCGATGATCTCCGTCACCGACCCGGCGGCCACGGTGCGCCCGCCCTCGCGGATGGCGAAGCGCAACCCCTTCTCGACCGCGATGGTATGGATCAGCTCGATGGTGAGCTCCAGGTTGTCCCCGGGCATGACCATCTGCCGGTCGGCCGGCAACTCAACGGTACCCGTGATATCGGTCGTCCGGAAATAGAATTGCGGCCGGTAGCCGGTGAAGAACGGTGAGTGCCGCCCGCCTTCCTGGGTGGTCAGCGCGACTACCTGGGCCTTGAACTTCTTGTGGGGGGTGATGGTGCCCGGCTTGGCCAGGACCTGTCCCCGCTCCACTTCCTTCTTGTCAATACCGCGCAGCAGGCAGCCCACGTTGTCGCCCGCCCGGCCCTCGTCCAGGATCTTGTTGAACATCTCCACACCGGTCACGACGGCCTTGCGGGTTTCGCGGATGCCGACGATCTCCACCTCGTCACCGACCTTGATGATGCCCCGCTCGATCCTGCCGGTCACGACGGTGCCGCGGCCGGAGATGGTGAATACGTCCTCGATGGGCATCTGGAAGGGCTTGTCGGTGGCGCGCGGGGGCAACGCGAAGTACTTGTCCATAGTTTCCAGCAGCACGATGATCGACTTCTGGGCCTCGGGGTCCTCCGGGTGCTCCATCGCCTTGAGCGCGGAGCCCTTCACGATCGGGATCTCGTCGCCGGGGAAATCGTACTCATTGAGCACGTCGCGGACTTCGGCCTCGACCAGCTCGATCAGCTCGGGGTCGTCCACCATGTCGACCTTGTTGAGGTAGACGATGATGGCCGGCACGCCCACCTGGCGGGCGAGCAGGATGTGCTCCCGGGTCTGGGGCATGACCGAGTCCGGGGCGGACACGACCACGACCGCCCCGTCCATCTGCGCCGCGCCGGTGATCATGTTCTTGATGTAGTCGGCGTGTCCAGGGCAGTCCACGTGGGCGTAATGCCGGTTATCGGACTGGTACTCGACGTGCCGGGTGTTGATGGTGATCCCGCGTGCCTTCTCCTCCGGGGCGTTGTCGATATCCTCGTACTTCATCAGCTTGTCGCCGAACTTCTTGGCGCAATACATGGTGATGGCCGAGGTGAGGGTCGTCTTCCCGTGGTCGACGTGGCCGATGGTGCCCACGTTGATATGGGGTTTGTTGCGGACGAACTTGTCTTTAGCCATTTGTACCTCCTTGCTTTCCCAAGCAATTCACATCCTATTTCAAGCGAAGGTCCCGCGGACCTTCCGCAGTATAATCTCCTGAACCCCCCTGGGCACGGCGCGGTAGGAGTCAAGCCGCATGACGTGACCGGCCCTTCCTTGAGCCAGCGTGCGCAGCCGGGTCGTGTACCCGAACAGCCCTCGCGGCGCCACCAGGGCCCGCACCACCCTTATAGAAGAGGAACCTCTCCGTCGCCGCGGTCTTGCTCAGCGTCGATGTGAACCACGATCCCGATGTTGCGAAGGCTGTCCAGCGGGAACGGGGCGGACATACCGTTGAATGAACTCGCTTACCAGCCCGCACGCTGGGCCCCCGTCCTTGGCGACGGCTGGCCTGGTCTGTCAGGCTACCAGCGGTAGTGGGCGAACGCCTTGTTGGCCTCCGCCATGCGGTGGGTGTCCTCCTTCTTCTTGAACGCCGAACCCGTGGAGTTGTAGGCGTCCATCAACTCGGCGCTCAGCTTCTCGCTCATGGTGCCGCGCCGTGCACGGGAATAGTGGATGATCCAGCGCATGGCCAGCGCCTCGCGCCGGCTCTCGCGGACCTCCACTGGCACTTGGTAGGTGGAACCGCCGACGCGCCGCGACTTCACCTCCACCATCGGCTTGACGTTCTCCAGCGCCTTGGTGAAAACCTCCAGCGGCTCCTTGTCCAGCTTTTCCTTGATGATCTGGAAAGCCCTGTACATGATGCCGTAACCCACCGATTTCTTGCCGCGCAGCATCATGCGGCCCACCAGGAGGGATATCTCCTTGCTGCCGAACAGCGGATCGGGCAGCGCCGGTCTCTTGGGCGGTACTCTTCGCCTGGGCATATTCTACAACCTTCCCCCGTCAGGCCTTGGGCCTCTTGGCCCCGTACTTGGAGCGGGCCTTGCGTCGATCCTCCACCCCCAGCGTATCCTTGGCGCCGCGCACGATGTGGTAGCGGACGCCGGGCAGATCCTTCACGCGGCCTCCGCGGATCAGCACGACCGAGTGCTCCTGGAGGTTGTGCCCGATGCCGGGGATGTAGGCGGTCACTTCGATGCCGTTGACCAGGCGTACCCGGGCCACTTTGCGCAGGGCGGAGTTGGGCTTCTTCGGGGTGACCGTCATCACCCGGGTGCAAACCCCGCGCTTCTGGGGGCACGACTGCAGCGCAGGTGCCTTGTTCTTCTTTCGTATCGCCTTGCGTCCCTTGCGGACCAGCTGGTTGATCGTCGGCATTCCCGTCCTTTCGCAAACGTCAGAGAATCTACCAAACAAAGGCATGAAGTGTCAATCCCTCTGCCGTGTTTCTTCCGCAGAGGTGAGGCTTCGAGACATCTTGCCTTGCGTATCGGAACCCTGCGCCGGAATCCTTCCTCCGCGCAGCGGGAAGGACCCCTTCCCGCGACTGAAACCTTAGCACGGAAACCGCGGCCGCTGCAAGGGGCGCGAAGGCCGGCAATAGCCGGCGCGAAGGCTTACAGCTTTACGCTTCCGCTTCCTGGAGCATGGCCGCCAGCTCCTTCTCCTTCTTTTTTTCTTCCAGAACCCGGTTCACCTGAATGTCCAGGTCCTCCAGGTTCTCGTCCAGAAGGGTGATCTTCTGGTACTGGCGAATGCCAGTGCCCGCCGGGATCAGCCGGCCGATGATCACGTTCTCCTTAAGCCCGCGCAGGCGGTCGCGACTGCCGGAGATGGCGGCGTTGGTCAGCACGCGGGTGGTCTCCTGGAAGGAGGCGGCGGAGAAGAAGGAGTCGATGTTCAGGGAGGCCTTGGTGATGCCCAGCAACAGCGGCCCGGCGATGGCCGGCTGGCCGCCCTCGCGGATGACCTTGCGGTTTTCCTCGTTGAAGCGGAAGCGGTCCACCTGCTGCCCGTAGATGAAGTTGGTGTCGCCCACGTTCATGATCTCCACCTTCTTCATCATCTGGCGGATGATGACGCCGATGTGCTTGTCATTGATGGTCACGCCCTGCAGGCGGTAGACCTCCTGGACCTCGTTCAACAGGTACATCTGTAGCGCGTTCTCGCCCAGGTTGTGGAGGATGTCGTGAGGGTCGATCGGCCCTTCGCATAGCAGCTCCCCGGCCTCCACCTCATCCCCGTCGCGCACCAGCAGGTGCTTGCTCATGGGCACCAGGTGCTTGAACTCCTTGCCGTGGGGGTCCGTGACCACGATGACCCGCTTGCCCTTCAGGATGCCCTTGAAGGAGACCGCCCCGGCTACCTTAGCCGGCACCGTCGGGTTCTTGGGCTTGCGGGCCTCGAACAGCTCCCCGACCCGCGGCAGGCCGCCCGTGATGTCCCTGGTCTTCACGCTCTCACGCGGCAGCTTGGCCAGGACCCGGCCCGCCTCGATCCCCTCGCCGTCGCGCACGTTCAGGTAGGCGCTGCCCGGCAGGTAGTAGGTGGCCTGGTCCCGCTCGCCCTTGATCACCAGGCGTGGCTGCAGGTTCTCCAGGGTGAAGTCGGTGATCTTCTTCTCGATCTTCCCCGTGTCCTCGTTGATCTCCTCCTTGAGCGTGGTGCCCAGGATGATGTCCTCGAAGCCTACCGTGCCGCTCACCTCGGCGATGATCGGCTCGGAGAACGGGTCGAAGTAGGCGATGGTCTCCTCGGTCGGCACGACTGACCCCACGCGGGCCAGCAGCTCCGCCCCGTTGCGGATGTCCACGCGCTGGCTCTGGGCGATGAGCAGCAGTCGATCCTTGGTTCGCCGCACGTAGGCGATTTCCTGAGCGGCGAGGTGCTCGCCCTTGCGCGTGATCAGGTGGTCGCCGGCCAGCACGCGCGCGCCGTCGTGCACCACCACCCGGTCGCCCTTCTCCAGCTCGAAGGAGCGCAGAACGCGGCGGACCTGAATGTGGCCTTTGCGGGTGTATAATAGATTCCCGTTCTTGAGCTCGACCGTGTTGCCTTTGATCTCCTCCACCAGCACCGGGTAGCGCAGGTAGACGCGGTTTTCCTCGCTGATCTTGGTGGCCGCCCCGCCGATGTGGAAGGTGCGCATGGTGAGCTGGGTGCCCGGTTGTCCTATGGACTGGGCGGCGATGATGCCCACCGCCTCGCCGATCTCCACCCGCCGGTTGGTGGCCAGGTTGCGCCCGTAGCACTTGATGCACACCCCGTGCTTGGCCTCGCAGGTGAGCACGGTGCGAACGCGCACGCCCTCGATGCCGGCGGCCTCGATCTGGTCGGCCAGCTCCTCGGTGACCTCCTCGTTCACGTCCACGATCACCTGGGCGGTGATCGGGTGGCGGACCCGCTCCAGGGTAAAGCGCCCCACGATGCGCTCGCGCAAGGCCTCCACGATCTCCTCCCCGTCCTTGAGGGTACGCCGCTCCAGGCCGTTGATGGTGCCGCAGTCCTCCTCGTTGATCACCACATCCTGGGCGATGTCCACCAGACGGCGAGTCAGGTAGCCGGCGTCGGCGGTCTTGAGGGCGGTGTCGGCCAGGCCCTTGCGGGCCCCGTTGGTCGAGATGAAGAACTCGATGACCGACAGCCCCTCCTTGAAGTTGGAACGGATGGGCAGCTCAATGATGTCGCCGGAGGGCTTGGCCATCAGGCCGCGCATGCCGCCCAGCTGGCGGATCTGAGTGCGCGAGCCTCTCGCCCCGGAATGGGCCATCATGTACACGGGGTTGAAACCCCCCCGGTCCTTCTTCAGCTCGTTCATCAGCTCGTTGGTGATCAGCTCGTTGGTGGTGCTCCACACCTCCACCACGCGGTTGTAGCGCTCCTCGTTGGTGATGTGCCCCTGCAGATACTGATTCTGGATCTCCTCCACCTGGGTGTTGGCCTTGCCGATCAGCTCGCGCTTGGCCGCGGGGATGATGACGTCCTCCATGCCGATGGTGGCCCCGAAGCGGGTGGCGTACTTGAAACCCAGCTCCTTGATCACGTCCAGCATTTTCACGGTGACGTCCGCGCCGTGCTCGCTGTAGATGCGCGAGATCAGGGTTCTAAGCTCCTTCTCGCCCATGGACTCGTTGAGGAACCCCAGCTGCTTGGGCAGCTCCTCATTGAGGATGATCCGCCCGGGGGTGGTCTCCAGGTACTTGCCCTCGCGCTTGAGCTTGATCAGTGCCTGGTAGTCCACCGAGCGGGCGTCCAGGGCGAGCAGCACCTCATCCACGGAGCCGAAGTACTTGCCGGTGCCCTTGGCCCCCTCCCTGGGCCGGGTCAGGTAGTTCACCCCCAGGACCATGTCCTGGGTGGGGATGACGATGGGGTTGCCGTTGGCGGGGTTCAGGAGGTTGCGCGAGGAGAGCATCAGGGTCCAGCACTCGATCTGGGCCGCGGGGGTCAGGGGCACGTGCACGGCCATCTGGTCCCCGTCGAAGTCCGCGTTGAAGGCGTGGCAGACCAGGGGGTGCAGGCGGATGGCCTTGCCCTCCACCAGGACCGGCTCGAAGGCCTGGATGCCCAGGCGGTGCAGGGTCGGGGCGCGGTTGAGCAGCACGGGGTGTTCGCTTACCACCTCCTCCAGCACGGCCCAGACTTCGGGGGTCTCCATCTCCACCAGGGTCTTGGCCTTCTTGATGTTGTAGACCACGTCCTTCTCGACCAGCTTCTTCATGATGAAGGGCTTGAACAGCTCCAGGGCCATCTTGGTGGGCAGGCCGCACTGGTGCAGTTTCAGCTCGGGGCCGACCACGATGACCGAGCGGCCGGAGTAGTCCACGCGCTTGCCCAGCAGGTTCTGACGGAAGCGCCCCTGCTTGCCCTTGAGCATGTCCGAGAGGGACTTCAGCGGGCGGTTGGCCGCCCCCTTGACCACGCGCTTCTTCTTGGAGTTGTCGAACAGCGCGTCCACCGCCTCCTGCAGCATGCGCTTCTCGTTGCGGATGATGATGTCCGGGGCGTTCAGGGCCAGCAGGCGCTTCAGGCGGTTGTTGCGGTTGATCACCCGGCGGTACAGGTCGTTCAGGTCGGAGGTGGCGAAGCGCCCCCCGTCCAGCTGCACCATGGGGCGCAGCTCCGGCGGGATCACCGGGATCACGTCCAGGATCATCCACTCGGGCCGGTTGCCCGAGTCGCGGAAGTTCTCCACGATCTCGATGCGCTTCAGCACGCGCTTGTCGGTCTTGCGCCCCTTGTCCAGCATCTTGCGCCGCAGCTCCGCCGACAGGGCGTCCAGGTCGAGGCTCTCCAGCAGGGTGCGGATGGCCTCCGCGCCGATCCCGGAGGTGAAGGCCATGCCGTGGCGCTCCAGGGCCTCCAGGTACTCCTCCTCGGACAACAGCTGCATCTTCTTCAAGTCGGTGTCGCCCGGGTCGATCACGATGTACTTCTCGTAATACAGGATCGAGCGCAGGGCCACGAGGGCCAGGTCCAGCAGCAGACCCATGCGCGAGGGCACGGAGCGGTAGAACCAGATGTGGCTCACCGGGGAGGCCAGCTCGATGTGTCCCATGCGCTCCCGGCGCACGCGGAAGTGGGTGACCTCCACGCCGCAGCGGTCGCAGATCACGCCCTTGTAGCGGATGGACTTGAACTTGCCGCAGTAGCACTCCCACTCCTTGGTCGTGCCGAAGATGCGCTCGCAGAACAACCCGTCTTTTTCGGGCCGCAGGGTGCGGTAGTTGATGGTCTCCGGCTTCTTGACTTCCCCGTAGGACCAGGCCCTGACCTGGTCCGGCGAAGCCAGCTTGATCGTGACGCTGTCGAATTCCTGCAGTTCCCTTGAGTTCATTCCCACCCTCCCGCTAGAAGCGGCTCCCCTGCCGGTTGATCAGCTCCTCGTCCCGCTCGGTGAGCGCGATCTGCTTGCCTTTGACGTCGAAGATCGAGATGTCCAGGGCCAACCCGCGCAGCTCCTGCACCAGCACGTTGAAGCTTTCCGGGATGCCGGCGTTGGCGAACACTTCGTTCTTGACGATGCTCTCGTAGATCTTGGCCCTGCCGGTCATGTCGTCGCTCTTGATGGTCAACAGCTCCTGCAGGGTGTGCGCCGCCCCGTAGGCCTCCAGCGCCCAGACCTCCATCTCGCCGAGGCGCTGCCCGCCGAACTGGGCCTTGCCGCCCAGCGGCTGCTGGGTGACCAGGGAGTAGGGCCCCGTGGAGCGGGCGTGCATCTTGTCGTCCACCAAGTGGTGCAGCTTCATGATATAAATGTAGCCCACGGTGACCTGGTTCTCGAAGGGCTCCCCGGTGAGGCCGTCGTGGAGGTTGACCTTGGAGTTGACCGGCAGCCCCGCCTCCTTGAGCTTGGCCTCGATCATCTCGTTGGTGGCCGATTGGAACACCGGGCTGGCGTACCACTCGTTCAGTTTGATCCCGGCCCAGCCCAGCTCGGTCTCCATGATCTGCCCCAGGTTCATGCGCGAAGGCACGCCCAGGGGGTTCAGCACGATATCCACCGGCGTGCCGTCCTCCATGAACGGCATGTCCTCCGGCGGGAGCACCCGGGCGATGACCCCCTTGTTGCCGTGGCGGCCGGCCATCTTGTCGCCCTCCTGGAGCTTGCGCTTGGTGGCGATCAGGATCTTGACCACCTGCTCCACCCCGGGGTTGAGCTCGTCGCCCTCGGAGCGCTTCAGGCGCTGCACGTCGATGACCGTGCCCTCGATGCCGTGGGGCACCCTCAAGCTGGTGTCGCGCACGTCCTTGGCTTTCTCCCCGAATATGGAGTTGAGCAGCTTGAACTCGGGGGTGGAGTCGGTCTCGCTCTTCGGGGTGACCTTGCCCACCAGGATCGAGCCTGACTTGACCTCCGCGCCGACGCGGATGATGCCTTCCTCGTCCAGCTGCTCCACCGTGTTCTCGCCGGCGTTGGGGATGTCGCGGGTGATCTTCTCGGGCCCCAGCTTGGTCTCCCGCACCTCCACCTGGAACTCCTTGATGTGGATGGAGGTGAACTTGTCCTTGCGGACCAGCTCCTCGGAGATCAGGATGGCGTCCTCGTAGTTGTAGCCGTTCCAGGGCATGAAGGCGCACAGCACGTTGCGCCCCAGGGCCAGCTCCCCGTTGTAGGTGGCCGGTCCGTCGGCGATGACCTCCCCCTTGGCGACGTGCTGCCCGGGGCCCACGATCGGCTTGTGATTGAAGCAGGTGTCCTGGTTGGTGCGCTGGAACTTGATCATCCGGTACTCGTCCAGCTCCTCCCCCTCCGCGCGGTCCGGCTTGATGACGACCTTTTCCGAGCTGACGTAGCTCACCTTGCCGGTCCGCCGGGCGATTATCGCCACTCCGGAGTCGTAGGCGGTCTTGTTCTCCATGCCCGTGCCGACCCTGGGCGGCTCCGGGGCGAGCAGAGGCACGGCCTGGCGCTGCATGTTGGAGCCCATCAGCGCGCGGTTGGCATCGTCGTGCTCCAGGAAGGGGATCAGCGAGGTGGACACGGAGATGATCTGCTTGGGCGAGACGTCCATGTACTGGATGTCCTTGGCCTTGCGCGTGGTATAGTCCCCGCCCTTGCGCACGGGGATCAGTTTTTCCTGGAAGCGGCCGCCGGAGTCCAGCGGGGTGTTGGCCTGGGCGATGAAGTACTTCTCCTCGTCGATGGCCGAGAGGTACTCGATTTGCTTGGTGGCGGTCCCCTCCTCCACCCGGCGGTACGGGGTTTCCAGGAACCCGTACTCGTTGACGCGGGCGTAGTTGGCCAGGCTGACGATCAGGCCGATGTTCGGGCCTTCCGGGGTCTCGATCGGGCACATGCGCCCGTAGTGGGTGTAGTGCACGTCGCGCACCTCGAAGCCCGCCCGGTCGCGGGAAAGGCCGCCGGGTCCCAGGGCGTTCAGGCGGCGCTTGTGGGTGAGCTCGGCCAGGGGGTTGACCTGGTCCATGAATTGCGAAAGCTGGCTACTGCCGAAAAACTCCTTGATCGTGGCCACCACCGGCTTGATGGAGATCAGGTCCTGGGGGCGGATGGTGTCCGCCTCCTTCAGCGACATGCGCTCCTTGGCGATGCGCTCCATGCGGGTGAAGGCCACCTTCAGGTGGTTGGTCAGCAGCTCCCCGACGGAGCGGATGCGCCGGTTGCCCAGGTGGTCGATGTCGTCCACGTTCTTCTCCCCGATGTACACCTGGATCAGGAAGATCATGGTGTTGAAGATGTCCTCGGGGATGAGGGTGTGGGTCTTCTGGGCTTCGGGGTAGTCGAACTTTTTGTTCAGTTTGTAGCGCCCCACGCGCCCCAGGTCGTAGCGGCGTGGCGAGAAGAACATGCTGGCCAGGTCCTTCTCGGCGCTCTCCAGGGTGATGGGCTCGCCGGGCTTGATAATGGCGTAGACCCGGCTGATGGCCTCCTCTAAACTCGGCTCGTCCTTCTCGGGGGAGTCCTTGTCCTTGCCGTACAGCATCTCCTCGCGCTCGAAGCAGTTGAGGATGATCGGGGAGTGCAGCGAGTGATCGTGCTGCATGTCGATCACCTCGATCTCGAAGATCCCGGAGTGGATCAGCTCCTCCACGTCGTGGGGGTGGATGTGGTCGCCGGCCCGGTACAGCTTCTTCGCCTCGCCGGCCTCCTTGCTATACACCGCCCGGGCGAAGACCATGCCTAGCAGCTTCTCCTTGTCCTCCCGGCTCTCGGAAAGCGTGATTTTGCGCGTTTTATAGAACAGGTCGATGATCTTCTCGCGCGTGTCATAGCCCAGGGCGCGCAGGAAGATGGTGGCCAGGATCTTCTTCTTGCGGTCGATCTTGGCGAAGATCAACTCCTTCTTCTGATCGATCTCGAACTCCAGCCAGGAGCCGCGGTAGGGGATGATCCGGGAGGAGTACACCCCCTTATCGTGCGAGAAGATGACCCCGGGAGAGCGGTGGATCTGGCTCACCACCACCCGCTCGGCACCATTGATGATGAAGGTGCCGCGGGGGGTCATCAGGGGGATGTCCCCCATGTAGATCTCCTTCTGCCGGATCTCGCCGGTGTTCAGGAAGACCAGGTTGATGCGCGCCTTGATGGGGATGGCGTAGGTGAGCCCCTTGCGCTTGCACTCGAACTCCGAAAGGGGCATGGTGGTTTCGTCCAGGGTGTAGCCGCCGTATTCTAGTAGCATGTCCGCGTTCGGGCTTTCAATGGGGAACACGGACTGGAACACGTCCTCCAGCCCCTGCCGGGCGCTGGGCTTGCCGCCGGCTAAGCGCTCCCGCTGCAGGAAGCGTTCATAGGAGGCGAGCTGGATGTCGATGAGGTTCGGCATCTCCATGACGTCGTCCTGCCCCTGGCCGTAATAGATCCTCTTGATCTTTTCAGGAACCATCGTCCCTCCCTCGAAACGACAATAAACCCCGGCACCCGAAGGGGGTGCCGAGGCACGGGTCGGTAGAGTTTTCGCACCTTCCGGAATCGGGCCGCTTACAGGATGTCAACCTTCCCGCCGGCCGTTTCCAGCTGCTGTTTGATCTTCGCGGCCTCGTCTTTGGAGACCCCTTCCTTAACAGGCTTGTCACCAGCTTCCACCAGCTCCTTGGCTTCCTTGAGCCCCAGCCCGGTGATCGCCCGGACCTCTTTGATCACGGGGATTTTCTTCTCCGCGTCGAAGCCCTTCAGCACCACGGTGAACTCGGTCTTCTCCTCCACGGCGGCGGCGGCGGCGGCCCCCCCCGCGGCGGCCACCGCCACGGGCGCGGCGGCGCTGACGCCGAACTTCTCCTCCATCGCCTTGACCAGCTCGGAAACCTCCAGCACGGTCATACCGGCGATCGCCTCCAGTATCTGCTCTTTGCCCAGTGTTGCCATTTACCTTCTCCTTTTTGTATGAGATTTAATAGACGACAGTAGTGTGCAACCTCCGAAGACTAATGCCGTCATGATTCCTGTGCCTTGGCCTTCTGGTCGGCCACCGCCTTGAGGGTCCGCACGAGCTTGGAGCTCACCCCATTGAGCACGTACATCAGATTCCGCAACGGGGCGTTCATGACGCCCATCATCATAGCCAGCAGCTCCAGGCGCCCGGGCAGGCGGGAGATGGCCTCCACCGCCGGGGTCTTGAGGACCTGGCCGTCGATCATCCCGCCCTTCACTTTGAGGGGGGATTCCCTGGCGAAATCGAATAGGATCTTGGCCACCGGACCGATGTCCGCCCGGCTCATAGCGATTGCCGTCGGGTTGGTCAGGAAATCCTCCTCGAAGTGTAGCCCCAGCTCCCCGAGCGCGATCTTGGCGTAGTTGTTCTTCACGACCTTGTACTCGGCGGCCTGCTTACGCAGGCTGCGCCGTAGGACGCTCAACTGGGCCACCGTCAGCCCGCGGTAATCGGTGAAGATCAGGCCGGGGGCAGCACTGAATTTGTCCCGCAGCTCGCTCACCGCGTCGCGCTTGTATTGCTGGATTTTTTGCGTTTTTTCAGCCATATGCCTGCCCCTTTAGAACTTTTCCTTGGCGTTGACCAGCACGCCCGGGCCCATGGTCGAGGACAGGGCGATCGAGTGGATATATTCGCCTTTCAGGTCCGCCGGCCGCTTGCGGATCACTTCCCGGAGCAGCAGGAGGGTGTTCTCGACGATCTTCTCCGCTTCCATGGACACCTTGCCGATGGCCAGGTGCACGACCCCGGACTTGTCTGCCTTGAACTCCAAGCGCCCCCTCTTCAGCTCCTCCATCGCCCCCTTGATGTCGAAGGTCACGGTCTTGGTCTTGGGGTTGGGCATCAGGCCGCGGCGCCCAAGCACCTGCCCCAGCTTGCCCACGTCCTTCATCATGTCCGGGGTAGCCACGGCGACGTCGAAATCCAGCCAGCCGCCCTGGATCTTCTCGATCAGGTCCTGGTCACCCACGAAGGCGGCGCCGCTGGCCCGGGCCTCCTCGGCCTTCTCGCCCTTGGCGAAGACCAGGATCTTCTTCTCGGCTCTGAAGCCGTGCGGCAGCACCAGCGTGTCGCGCACCGTGTGCTTGCCCTTAAGATTCAGGCGGATGGCCACCTCCACCGTCTCGTCGAACTTGGCGAAGGCCAAGGACTTCACCAGAGCCACGGCCGCCTCCAGGCTGACCTGCTCGCTGTGGGTGCGCTTGGCGGCGGAGGCCAGGTACTTCTTTCCGTGCGTCATTGCTGCCCCTCCACCAGCACGCCCATGCTGCGGGCCGTCCCGGCGACGATGCGCATTGCCATTTCCAGGTCATTGGCGTTCAGGTCCGCCAGCTTCGCCTCCGCGATGGCGCGCAGCTGCTCCCGGTTCAGGGTCCCGACCTTCTCCTTGTTGGGCACCGCCGACCCCTTCTCCAGCCCCAGGGCCTTCTTGATCAAAATCGCCGCCGGCGGGGTCTTAGTGATGAAGGTGAAAGTCTTGTCCGAGTAGACCGTGACCACCACCGGGATCAGGAGCCCCGCCTCCAGGCTCTTGGTCCGGTCGTTGAACTGCTGCACGAACTGCGGCGCCGACACCCCGTGCGGGCCCAGCGCGGGTCCCACCGGCGGCGCCGGCGTGGCCTTGCCGGCCGGCACCTGCAGCTTGACGATTGCGGCTACCTTCTTTTTCGCCATTTCCTTCCCCCTATGTGGTAGTAGCGCCCGCCCGAGCGGCGGGCTCCCAGCTGTAGGGTTGCCTTCCCTGACAGTCTGTCAACCGCTGCCTTTCAGATCTTCTCCACCTGCAGAAAGTCCAGCTCCACAGGCGTGGACCTGCCGAAAATCCCCACCATCACCCGCAGCTTGCCCTTCTCCAGGTTGATCTCCTCCACCGTGCCGGTGAAGGAGTCGAAGGGGCCGTCGCTGATGCGCACCGACTCGCCCACCGAGAACACCTGCTTGGGCTTCAGGGTCTTCTCGCTCTTGATCTCCCCGGCGCGCTGCAGGACCTCCCGGGCCTCCTCGGCCGTGATGGCCTGCGGCTTCTGGTTGCGGGTGGAGCCCACGAAACCGGTCACTCCGGGGATGTTGCGGATGGCCGAGCAAATTCTCTTCCAGTTGGTCTCGGGCAGGTCCATTTCCACCAGGATGTAGCCCGGGAGGAACTTCTTGGAGCTGACCCGGCGCTTGCCGTCCCGGATCTCGACCACCTCCTCGGAAGGCACCTTCACGGTGGACACCGCGTCGGCCAGCGTGCCGTCCTCCACGAGCTTGTTGATGTGCTTCTGTACCTTGTTCTCATACCCTGAGTAGGTATGGACCACGTACCAGCCCTTGGCCATTCCTGTCCCGCCCCTCTAGAAGATAAGGTCGATCCCCCGAAAGATCAGGTAATCCACCAGCCCCAGCGCGATGGCGATCAGGACCGTGGACACCAGCACCACCTTGGTCGAGGAGGTGACCTCCTCCCTGCTGGGCCAGGTGACCTTCTTCAGCTCTCCGAAGCTTTCCTTGAAAAACTTGATGATCTTGTTCATCGTACCCCTCGGGAGGACCCGCTATGACGTCAGGCCAGGCAGGACTCGAACCCGCAACATCCGGTTTTGGAGACCGGCGCTCTACCAGTTGGAGCTACTGGCCTAGGCAAGAGCGCTATTTTATCTTTACTTCCCTGTGAAGGGTGTGCTTCCTGTCGAACTTGCAGTATTTATTAAACTCCAGTTTCTCCTGGACGTTCCGCTTGTTCTTGTAGGTCGAGTAGTTGCGCCGATCGCACTGGCTGCATTGCAACGCCACGAGCTCTACGGCTTTGCCCTTCGATTTCGCCATGCCGAGAACATCCTTTTCAACTGACGTGAGTTAACGCGTCAATATATTAAAAAAAATACACCCGTGTCAACGGCTTCGGGGCGAAAATGACCAGCCTCCGCTCGGAATTGAACCGAGGACCCCCTCCTTACCATGGAGGTGCTCTACCGACTGAGCTACAGAGGCGCGAGGGCGAGCGTAAACGTAGCAAAAAACCGGCCGGTGTGTCAACCGAGCCGGTAGAATAGCAGCACCGAGCGCCCGTAGTCACGGCGGTCGGCGAGACTCAACCCGGACAGCCGCTCCGCCAGCAGCTCCTCCCGGGGCATGTGCGCCAGCAGCAGGCCCCCGGGGGCCAGCACCCCGCGCTCCTGGAGCAGGCCGACCAGCTCCACGGTACCTTCCTGGCGGAAGGGCGGGTCCAGGAAGACCGTGTCGAAGCGGCCTGCCTTCCGGGCCAGGTAACGTTCCGCGGGCATGATGTGGATCTCCTTGGCCTGGGTGACGAAAGAGGTGTTGCGCAGCAGTGCCTGCCGCTTACCGGGGTCCTTCTCCACGAACACCACCGGCTCCGCCCCCCGGGAAGCCGCCTCCACCCCGACCACCCCCGAGCCGGAGAACAGGTCCAGGAACGAGGTACCCGTGAGGTCCCCCAGGATCGCGAACATGCTCTCGCGCATCCGGTCCATGGCCGGCCGGATCACCCCCGGCGGGCAGACGATCGTGCGTCCCTTATAGGATCCACCCGTGATCCTCACTCTCCCCCCCACCGCCTGCCAGGAGCTCCAGCACCTCCCGCACCAGGGCGTTTTCCGGCCTGCCCAGCCCGGGGTCTGCTCCGGCTATCGCCAGTGCGTCGGCGCGCGCCGCCAGGCAGATCTCCCAGTCCCGCTGGAGGTCGGCGATGCCGAGACGCAGCGAGCCGGACTGCCGAGCCCCCAGGAACTCCCCCGGCCCGCGCAGGCGCAGGTCCTCCTCGGCCAGGGCGAAGCCGTCGCCGCTGGCCAGCACAGCCTTGAGGCGCGCGGCGGCCGTGTCGCTCAAGACCTCGCCGTAGACCAGGTGGGCGTACGACTGCCGGGGGCCGCGGCCCACCCGCCCCCGCAGCTGGTGCAGGCTCGCCAGCCCGAAGCGCTCCGCCTGTTCGATCACGATGCAGGAGGCGTTGGGAACGTCCACCCCCACCTCCATGACGCTGGTGGCTACCAGGATGTCCACCCTGCCGGCGGCGAACTCGGCCATCGCCCGGACCTTGACCTCCTCCGGCACCCGGGAGTGCAGCAGGGCCAGGCGCAGCTCCGGGAACACCTCGCTCGCCAGCAGGCGGTACATCCCCTCCGCCTCCTTCACCCCGCCCGCTTCCGTGCCGGTAGCGTCGCCCTCACCGGCAGCCGCGCCGATCAGAGGGTAGACGAAGTACGCCTGCCCGCCGCGCCGCACCTCCTCCCGCACCCGCTCGTACACCCTGCCCTCGTTGCCCTGCCGGGTCAAGTGGGTGACTACCGGCAGGCGCCCTCGCGGCATCTCCCGCAGCTCCGAAAGGCCCATATCCCCGAACAGCACCAGAGCCAGAGACCGCGGGATCGGCGTGGCGCTCATCATCAACAGATCGGGCGCCGGCCCCTTGGCCAGCAGGGCCCGGCGTTGCCGCACGCCGAAACGCTGCTGCTCGTCCACGACCGCCAGGCCCAGACTGCGGTAACGCACCCCCTGCGAAAAAAGGGCGTGGGTGCCCACGGCCAGGTCCACCTCGCCGCTGTACAGACCCGCGAGCAGGCGCTCGCGAGCCTCCCCCTGCACCCCCCCGGTGAGGAAAGCCACGCGCAGGCCCAGGGGCTCCAGGAGGCGGGCCGCCGTGTCCGCGTGCTGCCGGGCCAGGAGCTCCGTGGGGGCGAGCAGGGCCACCTGCTCGCCAGCCTCGATCACCGCCAGGGCGGCCAGCAAGGCGACCAGGGTCTTGCCGCTGGCCACCTCGCCCTGCAGGAGCCGGGAGGAGGGGTGCGGGGAGAAAAGGTCCGCCTCGATCTCGGCGAGCGCCCGCTCCTGGTCGCCGGTCAAGCGGAAAGGCAGCCTGGCCAGCAGGCCGGCCTTGAGGCTCTGGGCGTGCCGCTCCCGCCGGCGCAGGCAGGCCTGCCGGGCCCGCCGCGAGCGGTCCAGCTGCAGCTGGTAGTAGAACAGCTCGGTGTAAGCCAGGGCCCGGCGGGCGGCCGCCTGCTCGCTTTCCGACTGCGGGAAATGCAGGCCGCGAAGGGCTTCCCCGATGCCCGGTAGGCCGTGGCGCAGGCGCAGCTCGTCGGGCAGCTCCTCGGCAAGCTCGCCCGCGGCTTCCAGGGCCTGGACCGTCAGCCTGCGCAGCGCCCGCTGGTTCACTCCCTCGGTCAGGGGGTAAACGGGCAGGATCCGCCCCATGATCCGGCTTTCCTCCTCCGGTTCGAAGGGCTCCAGCTCGAAGCTGCCGCAGGCGAGCTCGCCGTGCTGATGCTGGAAGCGTCCGGACACCCAGAAGCGCCGCCCCGGCTGAAGCACCCTGGACAGGAAGGGCCGCCCGAAGCACAGCAGCGCGGCACGGCCAGACTCGTCCTGAACTTCGGCCTTGAAAACCCGGGGCGGGCGCCGACCGAACCAGTGCCCGCAGACCACCTGCACCAGGACGTTGGCCCGCTCCTTGCCCCCCGCCTCGGCGAGGGCGTCGTGCCGGCTGCGGTCCTGGTAATCCCGCGGGGCGTAGCGCAGCAGATCGGCGAGCGTGCGGATACCGAGGCGGGCCAGGCGGCCGCCCAGGACGGGCCCGACCCCGCGCAGGGCCGCCACCGGGCGGGTACATTCCGCCAGGTACAAGGAGTTTAGAAGGGCAGAGCCAGCAGGGAGGTGCGCAGCACGCGGAAGACGAGCCCCCCCAGCAGGTGCACGACAGCCAGCACGGCGATGAGCGCCAGCAGCAGATGGGTTTCCTTCAACGCCAGGCCGCGCGGCAGGAGACCGCGCACCAGGGCAACCGCGGGCCGGACCACGGCCTCCAGCAGCTCCCCGACCGGGTTCTCGTAGCGCCGGGTGAAGAGGCGCAGAGCGAGGCGCAGCGCCGCTAGCAGCAGGAAAAGCAGGATCAGGAAGGAAAGCCCGGACCACACCGCGCCCACCACGGTGCCGAGGGCCAGCCCCAGGGTGACGCGGCCGTAGCGCGCTGCCGCGCCCACCAGGTCCAGGGCGACTATCAGCAGCAGGATGGCGGCCACGGAGGTGAAATCGAAAAGCCCCCGGCGCAGGAAGGCCAGGCCGTGGAAAGCCTGGAGGTAGGGATCGGTGATGCGCAGCAGCAGCTGCCAGTAGCGGCCGGAGGCCGCGCCCGGGAACCAGGAAAGCAGCAGGCGCATGGAAAGGAGGATGATGTAGACCACCAGCAGGGCGGAGAGGAGACGCCAGATGAACATCGTTGCCCCTCCTAGGTCGGCAGGATGCGATAATAGCAGGAGCGCTCGTCGATTCCGGAGGCGGCACGGATGTCCGCGAGCGCCTTGCGGGCCCGGGCCTCGGGGGCCTCGTCCACCAGGACGTACAGGTCGGAAGGCAGGGTGCGGTCCTCCCACTTCTGGTGCACGCTCTCGATGTTGATGCCGTTGTCCGCCAGGCGCGTGGTCACGGCGGCCCAGATTCCCGGGCGGTTCTCGGTGATGAAGTGGAAGAAGTAACGATGCTCCAGCTCGCCGTACGGAAAAAGCTCGAACTTACGGGTGGTATCGAACTGGGCCGTGTCCCGCCGCGCGGCCAGGGTGTGGACCAGGTCCCCAAGGTCGGAGGCCACCGAGGAGGCGGTGGGGTTTCCTCCCGCCCCCCTGCCCACAAAGACCGCCGGTCCCATGCGGTCGCTCTCGGTCATCACCGCGTTCATCTCGCCGCGCACGAAGGCCAGGGGGTGCTGCCTGGGGACCAGGGCCGGGAACACGGTGACCGCCGGCCGGCCGTCGTTCCAGCGGGCCGCGGCCACCAGCTTGAACACGAAGCCGGCGGACAGGGCGAACTCGATTTCCCCCGGGGTGATGTGGGTGATGCCCTCGCAGAGCAGCTCCCGGTAATCGATCCACCCGCCGAAGGCAAAGCTGGCCAGCAGGCTGATCTTGTGCGCCGAGTCCCCGCCGCCCACGTCCAGGGTGGGGTCGGCCTCGGCGAAGCCCGCGGCCTGCGCCTCCCGCAGGGCCTCGGCGAAACCCAGCCGCCCCTCGGTCATGCGGGTGAGGATGAAGTTGGAGGTGCCGTTCACGATGCCCATGATCGAGCTCACGCGGTTGGCCAACAGGCTTTCACGCACGACCTTGATGATGGGGATGCCGCCGCACACGGCCGCCTCGAAGCGCAGCTCCAGCCCCCGCCGCCTGGCCAGGTCGAACAGCTCGTCGCCCCGCAGCGCCAGAAGGGCCTTGTTGGCGGTGATTACGTGCTTGCCCGCCTCCAGCGCGCCGCGGATGATCTCGTAGGCCACCCCGGTGCCGCCCACCAGCTCCACGACCACGGCGATGGAGGGGTCGGCGCAAAGCTCGCGGTAGTCGGCGACCACCCGCTGGCCCGGGAAGGCGGCTAGGACCTTGCCGGGGTCCTTCTCCGCCACGGCGGCGATCCTGGCCGCCACGCCGAGCTTGCGCTCGAAAAGCTCGCCGTTGTCCTGCATCAGCTTATAGAAGGCCCCGCCCACGGTGCCGAAGCCCACCAGGCCGACGTTCACTCTTTCCATACATCCTCCACCAGCGGGGAGGAGCGCACGAGGGACAGGACGTCCTCTTCGGCGGCTAAAGCGAGCTGCGGGGAGGCCTTGATGACGATCTCCCCGCCTTCCCCGTCCCCGCGGATGTGGAAATATACGTTACAATCCCCGGGTTTGCCAACCATGAGGTCGCGCAGGCGCAGGAACTCCTGCTCGTCGGCGGCGGTCCCGGCGAAGCGCACGTGCACCGCCTTGGGCGGACGCGGGGCCAGGTCCTCCGGGGCGATCAGGCGCTCCACCTTCAGCTTGGGGTCCCCCCGGCTGCGGTCCAGCTTCCCCACCGCGGCCACGACCCGGTCGTTGGCGAGCAGGGCTCGGGATTTCTCGAAGACGTCCGCGAACACCACCAGCTCCAGGGCCCCCCGCAGGTCCTCCAGGGCGGCGAAGGCCATCCTGCGGCCATTCTTCGTTACGATCTCCTTCACCTGGGACAGCAGGCCGATCACCGTGTAGCTGCGCTCGGTGGACGCCTTCTCCAGCGCGCCCAGGTCCAGGTCCGCGCAGTCCCGGATCTGCTGGCGGTACTTGTCCAGCGGGTGGCCGGAAAAATAGAAGCCCAGGTTCGCCCGCTCGTGGTTCAGGGACTCCAGCGCCGGCCACTCCGGCACCTTCTGCAGTGCGATGCGGGGGGCCGCCTCCTCCCCCAGGGCGTCGAATAGCACGGTCTGGCCGAAGCGCCGCGACTCCTTGGAGCTGGCCACCGCCTCCAGCAGGCGGTCCAGGTTGTGCGCCAGGGTGGCGCGATTCTCGCCCAGCCGGTCGAAAACGCCGCAGGCGATCAGGGTCTCGACCACCTTGCGGTTCACGACCTTCAGGTCCAGGCGCTCCAGGAAGTCGAGCAAGCCGGTGAAAGGCCCGCTGCGGGAACGCTCCTCCAGGATGCGCTCCACCGCTGTAGTGCCCACGTTCTTGATCCCCAGCAGGCCGTATACGATCCTGCCCGCCTGCACGGTGAAGTTGCGGTCCGAGAGGTTGCTGTCCGGCGGCAGGGTCTCCAGGCCCATGGCCCGCGCCTCGGCGATGTACTCGGCGAGCTTGTCGGTGGAAGTGATCTCGTTGGTCAGGTTGGCGGCCATGAACTCCGCGGGGTGGTTGGCCTTGAGGTAGGCGGTCTGGTAGGCCAGCAGGCTGTAGGCGGCGGCGTGGGACTTGTTGAAACCGTACCCGGCGAAGGGGACCAGCAGCTCGAAGATCTTCTCGGCCACCCCGGTGGGGTACCCCTTGGCGGCCGCCCCTCTCAGGAACTTCACCTTCTGCTTGGCCATCACCTCATGCTTCTTCTTGCCCATGGCCCGGCGCAGGATGTCGGCCTCCCCGAGGGAAAAGCCGGCCACCTGCCGGGCGATCTCCATGACCTGCTCCTGGTACACGATGACCCCGTAGGTCTCCTTGAGGATCGGCTCCAGCTCCGGCAGCGGGTAGCGGATCGGCGTGCGGCCGCGCTTGGCGTCCACGAACTGGTCTATGTACTCCATGGGGCCGGGGCGGTACAGGGCGTTCAGGGCGATGAGGTCGGAGATCGTCTCGGGCCCGGCCCGCTTGAGCACCTCCTGCATCCCCTGGCTCTCAAACTGGAAAACGCAGGTGCTCCTGCCCTGCCCCAGGAGGCGGAAGGTGGCCGGGTCCTGCTCCGGGATGGCCGTGATGTCCAACTCCACCCCCCGGGCGGAGAGCAGGCTCAGGGTCTCCCGGATCAGGGTCAGGGTCTTCAGGCCCAGGAAGTCCATCTTCACCAGGCCGCACTCCTCCAGGTAGTCCATGGAGTACTGGGTGGTGATGATCTGGGTCTTGGGGTCGCGGTACAGGGGCACGTAGCTGGTCAGCTCGTCCCGGCCGATCACGATCCCGGCCGCGTGCGTGGAGGCATGGCGCGCCAGGCCCTCCAGCTTCAGGCTGGTTTCCAGGAGGCGCCGGTAGACCTCGCCGCTCTCTGAAATCCTGGCCAGCTCGGGCTCCAGCTCCATGGCCCTGGTCAGGTCCATTTTCGGCCCAAAGGGGATCAGCTTGGCGATGCGGTCCGCCTCGGCGTACGGGATATCCAGCACCCGGGCCACGTCGCGGATCACGGCCCGCGCCTTGAGCGTCCCGAAAGTGATGATCTGTCCCACCCGGTCGGCGCCGTACTTGCCGACCACGTAGTCGATCACCTCGCCCCGGCGCTCGAAGCAGAAGTCGATGTCGAAGTCCGGCAGGGACACCCGCTCCGGATTCAGGAAGCGCTCGAACAGCAGGCCGTACTTAAGCGGGTCGATGTCGGTGATCTGCAGGGCGTAGGCGGCGAGTGACCCGGCCCCGGAGCCCCTCCCCGCCCCCACCGGGATACCGTGCTCGCGCGCGAAGCGGATGAAGTCCCAGACAATCAGGAAATACCCGGTGTAGCCCATGGTGGTGATGACCGAGAGCTCGTAGTCCAGGCGCTGGCGCACCGCCGGGGCGGGCGAAGGGTAACGCCGCTCCAGCCCCCGGTGGGCCACCTCCGCCAGGTAGCTTTCCAGGGAGTAGCCCTCGGGCACCTCGTAGTGCGGCAGCAGCGGCCCGGGCAGCGGGATTTCCAGGTCGCAGGCCTCGGCGATCCGCACGGTGTTAGCCAGGGCCTGCTCCAGGCCGGGAAGGGCCTGGAGCATCTCCTCCCCGCTCTTGAAGTAGAACTCGGGGTACTCGAACTTCAGTCTCTTGCCCTCGCTCACCTTCTTGTTCATCCCGATGCACAGCAGGATGTCCTGGGCGGCGGCGTCCTCGCGCGCGACGTAGTGCACGTCGTTGGCGGCCACCAGGGGGATGCCGGTAGACCGGGAGATCTCCACCAGTTCGCGGTTGATCATGACCTGCTCGGGGATGCCGTGGTTCTGCACCTCCAAGTAGTAGCCGCCCTCGCCGAACAGCTCGCGGTAGGCCGCGGCCCGGGCCCGGGCCTTGTCCGTCTCACCCCGGAGGATCAAGGAAGGCAGCTCGCCGCCCATGCAGCCGGAGAGGGCGATGAGGCCCTCGTGGTGGCGCGCGAGCAGCTCTTCGTCGATCCGCGGCTTATAATAGAAGCCCTCGGTGTAGCCCAGGGAGCTGAGTTTCAAGAGATTTCGGTAGCCGGTCACGTCGCGGGCCAGGAGGCCTAGGTGGTGGTAGCGGGCCCCTTTTTCCCCGCCGGATTTGGTATGCCGGGAGTCCGGCGCCAGGTATGCCTCGCAGCCGACGATCGGCTTGATCCCCTCCTTGCGGCACTCCTTGTAGAAGCGCAAGCTGCCGAACATATTGCCGTGGTCGGTGAGGGCCAGGGCCTTCATGCCGAGGGCCTTGGCCCGGGCGACCAGGTCCTCGATCGAGGCCGCCCCGTCCAGGAGCGAAAAATCCGAATGGGTGTGGAGATGTACAAAATCGGGCATAGGGACAAAGCCATGGTACCGCAGAACGGCGGCAGCGGCAATCGCCGCGCGGGCGCAGCCGCCGTGCGCACACCGCCGCTGCCAGACAGGCGCCGGCCGCGCGGGCCGCCCCCGTGCTTAGAGCAGGCCCTGGCCCCGAAACCAGCTCACCGTGTCCTCCAGGGCGCCGGCCTCGCGCAGCTCCGGCAGGCCCAAGGCCTTTTTTAGAAGGTCGTTACGCTGGACCCAGCGGCCGGCCATGAACTCGCGCACTTTGTCCGGGGTGGCAGCCGAGGTCCCCCCGGCCACGCGGCGGACCACGACCAGCACGGCCATGGCCGCGTAGCCGGTCCAGCGGGGCAGCGGGATGCGAGCCAGGCGCGGGGCCAGGCCCAAGAGGCGGCGCACCGCCAGGCAGTAGTCGCCCAGCCGCACCGGCTGGTCGTAGCAGACATTGAAGGTGCCGCCGTACAGCCGCTCGTTGAGGATCATTCCCGGCAGGAGCGGTGCCAGGTCCTGGGCGAAGATATAGGACAGGACCGACTCCTGGCCGCCGAGCAGGGGGAGCACCCCGCCGCGCGCGGTTTTAAGGATGTTCAGGCCGTCCGGGTCATAGCGCCCCCACACCGCGGGCAGGCGCAGGACCGTCCAGGGAACAGTCGCCCCGCGCACGAGCTGCTCGGCGGCCAGCTTGCTCGCCCCGTAGTGGGACACGGGGCGGCAGGGACTCGACTCATCGGTGGCCGCCTGCCCGGCCGCGGCCGGCCCGACGGCGGTCTGGGAGGAGGCGAACAGCAGGTGCCGCACCCCCTTCCCGTAGCGCTCCAGGGCTTGGAGCAGCACCGCCGTGCCGTCCCGGTTGGCGCGGTAGAACTCGCGCGGGTCCGCGGCCCGCACCAGGCCGGCCAGGTGCACGACGGCGTCCAGGTCTTCCAGGGCGCCCGCGAAGCTCGCCGGGTCGGAGAAATCCACCCGGCGGCAGGGGATACCTTCCAGAAAGGGCGGGGCCCGCTCCTGACGGCTGAGGGCCACGAGCGAGAGTCTCAAATCCCCGGCACCGCGGAGGTAATCGAGGAAGTTCCTGCCGATCATCCCGGTCAGGCCGGAGACCCCCACGCGGACCATGGGGCCTTTATACGACGGGCCGGCGGGGCGCGGCAAGGTCGCGCGCCAGGCCGCAGGCGACTTATACTTCGGCCGGGTTCGCCCTGTGCTGCGCAGTGGCGGCCTGGGCCGCTGACCCCGTGGCAGAGCCCGACAGGGAGGTCGGCGCAGAGCCCGGACCGGTATGACTTGGAGCCCGGGGTTTACGACCGGCTCAACACCTCCCTGCTGTACCGTTACCGCTTCCTGCGCCTGGTCAGGGACCTGTCCCTGGCGCTTCGTCCACCACGACACGGTAGACACGCCCTACTCCCTGTTCATCTCCGCCGCGGATCCTTGGGGCTACGGCTGGGCAAGCGGCCTGCCCGCCGTATTGGCGGACTTCACCGTGCGCGGCGGCCGTTTCACCTACGAGAGCCGCTGGGTACGCCTGAACTCAAACTCGATCCAGCCCCTGCGGGAACAGGACGGCCTCCAGGTCGAAGATCAGACTCAGGTTGTTGGGCTTGACGTCCCCCGCGTGCCAGCTGAACACGGGGAAAAAGTCGGACAGCACGAAGGCGTTGTCCTCCCGGGCGAACACGCACAAGCCCGACACCGCGGCGAAGCTATGGCCGAGGCCGGCCGGGTCCTCGTCCACGCCGGCCTCCTCCAGCGCCCGCACGTTCTCCAGGCTGGAGATCATGAAGTCCATGGTCAGGCGGAGCAGGTCCATGAAGGGCAGGCGGCCTGAGGGCAGCAGGGAGGAACGCAGCGGCCCGAAGTGCACCACGTCCCGGCCCAGTTGAAGCTGCAGGGGGTCGAAATTGTGCCAGAGGTAGCCCTGGGCCACGACCGCCGCCTTGTCGGCGCGGCCCCAGGACAGGGTCAGCTCCCACAGAGGCGCGCGCTCCAGGTACTCATGCGCGAAGTCCTCCCACGGGGATCCCGCTCTCAGGTAGCCTTCGAAACTGAAGCGGTTACGGATCTCAATCTGGTGGTCGCCAGGGCGGTAGGCAAGGTGAGCCAGGTAGTCATCCAGCTCGGCGGTACAGGCGCTCCAGCTCCACCACTTCCGGGGAGCCCGGGTAGAAGGTGACCTGCGCCGGAAGCGGCGGGCTGGCCAGTGCAGCGAGGAGCAGCGCGCTGAAAAGGATCCGCATTCGCTACATGCGCGCATTATCGCCCCCCGGACGCTGAGTTGCAACCCGCCGCCAAGTGTGGTATGACTGGAAAATCGCGGGCGCTGCAGACACGGCGGAGGATGTTTTCATGAGCGTTTCCATACGCGAAGTCACCGGCGGGAAGGAGCTACGAAGGTTCATCCGGTTCCCGTTCCGCCTCTACCGGGGGAACCGCTGCTGGATCCCGCCGCTGCTGCTGGACGAGTGGAACACCCTGAACCCGAAGAAAAACCCGGCCTACAGGCACTGCCGCGTCCGGCTCCTAGTGGCCGAGAGGGACGGCCGGCCGGTCGGGCGGGTGGCGGCCATCATCAACCAGAAGTACATCGAGAAGTGGGGCAACAAGTACTGCCGCTTCGGCTGGCTGGACTTCGTCGACGACCCCGAGGTCTCCGCCGCCCTGCTGGGGGCGGTGGAAGCCTGGGCGCGGGAGAACGGCCTGGAGGCCGTGCACGGGCCCATGGGCTTCACCGACCTGGACCGGGAAGGCATTTTGATCGAAGGGTTCGACGAGCTGGGCACCTACTCCACCTATTACAACCACCCTTACTACCCGCGCCACCTGGAGGCGCTGGGCTACGGCAAGGACGTGGACTGGATCGAGTTCTACATCACCGCCCCCAGCGAGATCCCCGAGAAAGTGTTGCGGATCCAGGAGCTCGTGCTGCGGCGCAGCGGCTTGAAGCTCGTGGAGCCGAATTCGAAGAAGATATTCCCTTACGCCCCGAAGATCTTCGCGCTGATCAACGAGGCCTACGCGGAGCTGTACGGGGTGGTGGAGCTGACCCCCGAGCAGGTGGACATGTACGTGAAGCAGTTCTTCAGCTTCATTAACCCCGACTACGCCAAGATCGTCATCGACGCCGAAGACCGGGTCGTGGCTTTCGGCCTGGCCATCCCTTCCCTGTCACGCGCCCTGCAGCGCAGCCGGGGGCGGCTGTTCCCCTTCGGGTTTCTGCACCTGCTCTGGGCGTTGAAGCATCCGCGGACAATCGACATGCTTCTGGTGGCGGTGAAGCCGGAATACCAGGCGCGGGGTCTCACGGCCATCCTGATGACCGAAATCACCCGCAACAGCCTGCTGCATGGAGTGCGCGGGGCGGAGTCCAACCCGGAGCTGGAGAGCAACACCCAGGTCCAGGCCATCTGGAAGCACTACGACGCGCGCCAGCACAAGCGGCGGCGCTGCTACCTCAAGCGCCTGGTCTAGGCGGGAAAAGCCTGCGGGCTTCCTCCTCCAGCTCGTAGATCCGGTCCAGGACCCGCGTGGCGATCGCCTGATGCTCGTCAAGAGTGACTTCCCGGTCAAAGTACTCCTCCAGCACGAGCGGCCGGCCGAACACCACCCCGTAGGGGGCGCGGAAGCGGGGGAAATGCGAATCCACGCTGTACAGCCTGCCGCCCTCCTTGTAGGCCACCTTGCGAACGATGATGTCCCGCTCGTCGATCCAGGCCCCCACGGGGATCACCGCGGCCCTGCCGGCTACGGCCAGCCGGGCCACCCCCCGGCGGGCCCGCATCCGCTGCCCGCAAGGGGTCCGCTCCCCCTCGGGGGCGATCAACACGGAGTCCCCGCGGGCCAGCATGAACAGGGCATCCTCGATGGACCGGGCGGACTTCTCGCCGCGGTACAGGACGATCTGGTTGCCCAGGGTGAAGAACAGACGCGGCAGGAAGAAGGACCAGACTTGCTCCTCCACCAGCGTCGCCACGAAGTCCGTACGCACGACGCTCAGGATCGGAAAGGCGTCCCAGACAGTCGGGTGGTTCACGGCGAACACCTTCGGCCCGGGCGGCAGGGGCTCCTGGAAGTGCACCCGGAGGTCGAGGGTTAAGCGCATGAAGGTCCGCAGGGCCCCGCGGAAGATACGGGCGTAGAACGCCGGATACACTTTCATGGCGACCTGCCGGGCATTTTCGCCTGAAAGCGGGGGGTTCGTCAAATGGCGGCGGCCTTGCGGGGGGATCCCGGCCGACGTTCGGGCAGCAGCGCCAATAGGGCAGGCAGCACGATCAGCGTGCTCGCGCAGGTGGCCGCCAGGGTGAACACCACCAGCACGCCGAAGTACACGATCGGACGGAAGCTGGCCAGGACCAGCACCAGCAGGCCGGCCACGATGGAGAGGGAGGTGAGGAAAATCGGCCTGCCGGTCACCACCAGGGTCACCGCCACGGCCCGCCGGCTGTCCCCCGGCACGCGGGCCCTGCGCCGGCGGTAGGACAGAATGAAGTGGATGGCGTCGTCCACGCCCATGCCGACGGCCACGCTGGAGACCATGATCGTGGTCATGTCCAGCGGAATACGCGCCAGGGCCATCAGCAGGAAGTTCAGCATCATCCCCGAAACCAGGGGCACGATCGCCAGCAGGCCGTAGCGCAGGGAGCGGAAGGAAAGCACGGCGACCCCCAGCACCAGCAGCACGGACATCCCGAAGGAGCGCACCAGGTTGGCGCGCAGCAGGTCCGAAAGCGAGAGGTACTGCAGGCCCATGCCCCAGAGCTCGAAAGTGGCCTCCGCGGGCAGGCAGGAGGCGATCACCGGCTTCATACCCTCCAGCAGGTCGCGCAGCCCCTGCTCGTTGATGAACCTGCCCGTGCGGCTGTTGTAGATGCGGAAGGACAGGGTCAGACGCGAGAAATCTTCGTTCAGCAGACCGGCCACGGGGTTGCTGCCCCGGCTCTCCGCGGCCAGCGAGCGCACGAAACGGGACAGAAGCAGGATCGGGGCCCGCGACTCGGGGATCCGATCCTCGCCGCTCCCCACCCGGTTCAGGAAACGCACGTAGGAGGCGAAGGAGACCGCGTAGCAGATGTCGGGGATCGCGGCCAGGCGCTTCTCCAGCGCGTCCACGCGGACCAGGACCTCCGGGCGCAGAAAGTAGCCCGACTCCCCCTGCGGGGCGAGCAGGGACAGGTTGAGCTCGTCGAAACCGCCCAGCTTGCCCGTGAGGAAATACATGTCCTGCACGACCGGGTCCCGACGGGGGAAGTAGCCGATGGTGTCCGTGTCGGTCCGGATGAACGGCAGGCAGAGGGCGAAGCCCAGGGCGCAGGCCAGGAGTCCCCCCACGATCGGCCACCGCCGGTGAACCACGAAACCCGACAGGCGCAGCAGCACCCCCGAGAGGTAGCCCGCGCGCACCCTGCGGGCCTGGCGCCGCCGGGGAGGGGGGAGCCGGCTCAGTATCGCGGGGAAGAAGAACAGGGCCAGCAGGGCGCAGGACACCGTCCCGAAGCTGGTCACCACCGCGAACTCGCGGACCTGGCGGATGTCGGTGACGATGAGGCTGGCGAAGCCGATGATCGAGATGAGGGACGCCCAGAGGATGGTGCCGCTCACCTCCTCCAGCGCCCCGACCAGCCAGTTCTTTTCCCGGGACCCCGAAGCGCGGTAGTACTGGTTCAGGATGTGGATCCCGTAAGAGCTGCCCACCGTGAGCAGCAGCGGCGGGGTGACGATGTTGAGCAGGGTAAGGGAGAAGCCCAGCAGCGACATCAGGCCCAGGCTCCACAAGGTGCCGACCAGCACGACCAGGAAGGGCAGGAAGATCCCCCGGAGGCTGCGGAAAGCCAGGAAATAGAACAGCAGGATGACCGCCGCGGCCACCGCGAACAGCACCGCCAGGTCCCGGGAAAGGTAGGCGCCGGTGCGGTCCACGAAGGGAATGGAGCCGCTCAGGTAATAGCGGTAATGCCCTTCTAGCGGTGCGGCGATCTCCCGGACCCGCCGCATGAGCGAGGCGAAATCCCGGATGGGCGACGCGGGAAAAAAGGCCGCCAGCACGGTGAGGTCGCGCGAAACCACCAGGTTCGCGGCGTACGGCGTGTCGGCCAGGCGCCGCCGGAACAGCTCCAGCTCCTCGGGCGTCTGCGGGGCCCTGCGCCCCGGGGCCATCGGCACGGCCGCCAGCCGGCCTGCCCTCTTCTCGAAGCTCACCAGGTTGAACGGGGTAATGCCGGCTTCGAGCTCCGGCAGCTCCTCCAGCCTTTGCAGCACCTCGTAGTACGCGCCCAGCTTGGCGATGTCGAAGGGGTCGGGGCTGGACACGGCCACCACCAGGTATTCCCCGGACAGTCCGCCCTGACGGTACTTGTTCATGAGCTGGCGGACGGCGGCGTTCTCCGGGATGAGGCTTTCCACGTCCGGGTTCACCCGCAGCCTGGAGGCGAAATAGCCGAAGCCAAGCGTCGCCAGCACGGTGAGCAGTATCACCAGCAGGGAGTGCCGGCAGGAGAACTGGAGTATCCGGCGGATGATCACGGCCGCTAGAACCTAAACGCCTCGCCCGTGCCTGTCAAGTCAGACCTGCCCGGTCACGAGGCTGACGCCCGCTCGCGGGGTGTCGCGGGTGTCGGCCGGTTCGACGCTGATGCCTTCCGGCTCCAGCGCCCCGAGGGCTGCGGCAGGGCGCAGGTCGTCGACAAAGGCCGGCATGGGCTTCAGTGCGGAGGCTCGTCGTCGGGAAGTCGCAGGTCCGGGATGATGCGCTTCAGGGTCTCGCGGAGCATCCTGCGGTTGCGGAAGGCCTGAGGGGATTCTTCCCGGAAAAAGCAGATCGGGAGCAGGCTCTCCAGCACCGCGTCCAGCTTGCCGTTGAGGGCGTACTTGCGGTCCAGGGCGAGAAGCTTGGGGTACTCGGTGGGAAGCGGGTTGTCCCCCTCGGCCCAAAGCCGCTCCTGGAGCTTTTCCCCGGGGCGTAGGCCCATATACACGATGGGGATGTCGGTCCCGGGCTCGTAGCCGTAAAGCCGGATCATCTGCTCAGCCAGCTCGCGGATCAGCACGGGCTCGCCCATGTCCAGCAGGTACAGGCCTCTGGGCCGGCCCACCCCGCCGGCCTGCAGCACCAGGCTCACGGCCTCCGGGATGGTCATGAAAAAGCGCCGGGCTTCGGGGTGGGTCAGGGTGAGCGGCCCGCCCTTCTGGATCTGCTTGCTGAACAGCGGCAGGATGCTGCCGCGGGAACCTAGGACGTTGCCGAAGCGCACCACCAGGAAGGCCTTGCCGGCCCCACCCTGGCGCAGCACCAGCTCCTCGGCGATCAGCTTGGAGGCGCCGTATACGCTGGCGGGCTCCACCGCCTTGTCCGTGGAGACCAGCACGAAGCGCTCCACCTCCCCCTCCAGGGAGGCGTCGATCAGGTTCGCCGTTCCGAACACGTTGTTCTTCACGGCCTCCACCGGGTTGGCCTCCATCAGCGGCACGTGCTTATGGGCGGCGGCGTGGAACACCACGCCGGCGCGCAGCCGGCCCACGATGTAGCGCACAAAGTCCCGGTCCTGCAGCTCCCCGATCACCGGGACGATCGTGGCCTTCTCCCCGACGCCCGCCTCCTGCAGCAGGCGCAGCTCGCGTTCGGACTCGTAGATGGAGTTCTCCCCGTGCCCGAACAGGAACAGGCGTTCGGCCCCGCCGTACAAAAGCTGCCGGGCCAGCTCCGAGCCGATGCTGCCCCCGGCCCCGGTCACCAGCACGCGCTTGCCCCGCAGGTAAGCGAGGCTCTTCTTCAGATTCACCCGCACGGGCTGGCGGGCCAGCAGGTCCTCCGGGTTGAGCTCGCGCGCCTGGATCAGGTGGGGCTCGCCGGAAAGCAGCTGGGAAAGCTGCGGCACGATGCGGATGCGGGAGAACTCGGCGGTCATGAGCAGGCGGTAGATTCGGCGCAGCTGCTCGCGGGTCGCCCCCGGGATGGCGATGATCGCCTCGTCGGCGGGCGCGGTCTTCAGCAGCTCGGTCACGGCGTCCAGGGGGCCGAGCACCGGGATCCCGTTCAAGCGCCGGCCGATCTTCTGCGGGTCGTCGTCCAGGAAGGCGACGACTTTGCCGAAGATCGGCTTGGCCTGGATTTCCCGGGCCAGGGTCAAGCCGGTCAGGCCGGCGCCGATGAGGTAGATCCGGTTTTTAGCGATCGCCCGCATATCAGCCTAGATTTTCGGCCGATTTTACGGGCTCCTTCACCTGTTCACCAGCGCGATGTCGTCAAAGCCGAAGTCGATCAGGAAGGAGTTCTCGTACAGCTCGAGGCGCACACGGGCCCGCCCCTTGCGGCGGTCCACCCGGACGATCCTGCCCTCCAGGGCCTTTAACGGCCCGTCGATCACCTGGATCCGCCGCTCCGCGTCGAAGCTCACCCGCGAGCGATGCACCACCTCGCCGAACGACAGAAAATGCAGCAGGATCTCCCGGTCCCGCTCCCCGAGGGGCTCGATGTTGGCGTTGTTCCGCAGGAAGCGGGCGAATCCGGGCAGGCTCTTCAGCACCCCGAACAGCGTGGAGTCGAGGGCCTCGGCGCGCAGGAACAGGTAGCCGGGGAAGATCGGGGTGACCGTCTCCCGCCACTCGCCGCCCCGGCGGACCCGCAGGCTGCGGCGCGGCCAGAACAGCTCGCCCCGCTCGGGCGGCAGAAGCTTCGCCGCCTGGCGGCGGAACCTCTCCTCGCCCCCCGTCCTTACTTGGAGCACGAAAAAGGGCATGCGGCCCCACGCTACCACGATCCGCCGACGGCTGCAACCGGTACGGGGCGCAGCGGAATCCTCCGATAAACCGGTATGAGGGCGACTGCCATCCTCCTGGGCCTGCTCCTGGCCGGCCCGTCCCTGCCCGCCGAGACCTTTATGCTCCTGGTGGAAAGTAGCCTCGACGGGGAAGCCGGGCCCGTGCCGGAGGCCGGCCTGGAGGGGCTCATGTCCGCCATGTTCGAACGTGGGCACGTGACCTTCGACACTGGCCCCTACCGCCCCGAGGCGGACTGGACCCGCCTCCAGTTCCGCGAGCCCCTGGAAATCGCCCGCGAGGGTGCGGCGCACTACCTGGCCGCGGTGCGCCTGGAGGCCCTGTCCCTGCCTGCTGCCGCCGGCCAACCGCCGCCCTTCACGGTCCGGGTGCGGTTCTTCCTGTGGGATCCCCGCGGCGGGGCGCTCCTTGGGCAGGGGGAGCTGGAGCTGGACAATCGCGGCCGGGAGCTGGAGCAGCCGTATGAGGCGCTGCTGTACCGCGCAGGGGAGCTGGCGGCCGGGGAATTGGAAGGCATCGCCGCCCGGAGCCGACCTCGCGGGTAGCGGCCGGCCGGATCCATCACTATAATGCAAATAGAGTCATCGGGGCGGTCTTTTCGGCCGATGAAACTGGAAGAGGGGTGAGCTCTATGCCGCTACCGCGACTGCCTGCCCGGGGGCTGCTGCTGTTGCTCCTTGCACTCGCGTTCCTGCCGGCGCTCGCGGCGCAGGAGTCCAGCTGGGACGGCAACGCGGCGGTGGTCCGCAAAGGTGAGTTCGACTCGCCGGGACTTTTCGCCGCCTCGGACTCCTTTCCCCAGGGCACGCTGCTGCGGGTCGAGAACCCTCAGAACGGCAAGGCCGTGCAGGTGACCGTCGTGGATAGGATCAACGGGCGAGGCAACGTGTTCCTCCTGCTTTCCGAGCAGGCGGCCGCGGTGCTCGGCCTGTCGCCCTCCGAGGTGATCCGCGTCAAGGCCCGGGTGCTGATCGCTTCGATCGACAGCGCGCGCTCCAGCTACCGCGAGCCGGCCGCTAGCCCTGACCCGGACGTGAACCCCGCCGCAGCCATCGCCGCCATTCCTGAGACCGCCGCCGCGAAATCCGAGGTCAGCGAGGCGCCTGCCGAATCGGCTGCTGCGGCAGCAGAGCCGGTTGCTGCCGCAAGCGCGCCCGCGACGGAGCCTCCGGCGGAGGCCCCCCCCGAGGAGCCCTCCCCGGAGGCGGTGACGCCCCCCGCGGGGATCACACCCGAGGTTTCCACAGCCTCCGCCCCCGAAGCCCAGCCTGAGGCTCCCGCCGCCCCCGCGGCGGAGCGCCGCCTGGAGGAGCTCGCCGCCCGCATCCCCCAGAAGCGCCTGTTTCAGCCGCCGCCGGAAAGCTCGGCGGTGGCGCCGGAGCCCGCTATTGCGGCGGCGCCCGCCGAGGAAACCGCAATAGCAGAAACGGTCCCCCCCGTCGAGGAGGAGCCGGAGGGCGGGTCCTTGAACGCGTTGCCCCCCGAGCCCGCAGCGCGGACCGAAGCGCTGCCGGAAGGGGAAGTCCCTGAGGAGCCCCCCGTGGCCGAGATGGCGCCCCTCCCCGCGGAAGTGACCCTCACCGAGGAGCTCCCGCTCGCCGAGGCGGCCGTCGCGGAGGAACCCGCCGAGGCGACCCCGAGCTTGAGCGTGAGCCCCGAACCAGCCCCGGCGCCGGAGCCCGCTATGGCGGCACCGACTCCCGAAATCGCCCCCGCGGTGCCGCTCGCCGAGGCGACCCCGGTCCTGCAGGAACCCGCTCCGGAGCCCGCTATTGCGGCACCCCGGGTCGCCGCTGCGCCTCCCACTGCCGCGGATGCCCCCGCTGCGGGGACCCTGTCTCTGATGCGCAGGTCCTTCTACCTGCAGCTGGGCGCCTACTCCACGCGCGGGCTGGCGGAGAAGCTGGCGCGGGAAGTCTCCTCCTATGCCCGCTACACGGTGGCGGTCCTCCCCTCCTCCGCCGGGGCGCGCCCTCTCTACAAGGTGCTGATCGGCCCGCTCAACCGCGACGAGAGCGGAACCCTGCTGTACCAGTTCCGGGCCCGGGGCTTCCGGGATGCCTTCCTCCAGTACATCGAATAAGCCCCGGCGGGAGGCCGACCGCCTCCGCGAGCTGCTCCGGCGCTACCAGCACGAGTACTTCGTGCTGGCCCGCCCTGCGGTGAGCGACCAGGAGTACGACCGCCTGTTCGACCGGCTGCGGGAGCTGGAGCGGCTGCACCCCGAGCTCCAGCGCGAGGATTCCCCCACGCGGCGCGTGGGCAGCGACCTGACCCAGGAGCTCCCCGAGGTGGCCCACACCGTCCCTGTCCTGAGCCTGGACAAGGCCTACGCCGCCGCGGAACTGGGCGCCTGGATCCTGAAAACCCAAAAGGCTAGCGGCCGGCGGCTTTCCTACGTGGTGGAGGAGAAGATCGACGGCTCCTCGATCGTGCTGTACTACGAGGAGGGGCTGCTCGTGCGCGCGGTGACCCGCGGCAACGGCCTGGTCGGCAACGACGTCACGGGCAACGTGCGCACCATCGGGGCGGTGCCGCTGCGCCTCCAGCGGCCGGTCACGGTGGCCGTGCGCGGCGAGATCTTCCTCCCCCGTGCGCTGTTCGACTCGATCAACGCCCACATGGAAACCCCCTACGCCAACCCCAGGAACCTGGCAGCGGGCACGCTGCGCCGGGTGAGGAGCGCGGAGGTCGCCGCGGTGCCGCTGGACATCTTCGTCTACGAGGGGCATTTCATACGGGCGGTGGCAACCCACGTGGCCATCCTCGAGGAGCTGGAGGAGCTGGGCTTCAAGTGCAACCCGCGCACGGGCCTGTTCGCCGACGAGGAGGATCTGGCGGGCATCCGCGAGCGGCACCCGCGCTGGCGGGTCGGGGGCTTCGAGGAGCTGGAGGGCTACCTCGAGGAGGCCCGCCGGGAGCGCGCCGGCCTGCCCTACGACATCGACGGCCTGGTGGCCAAGGTGAACGAGCTCGCGGCCCGCGAGACCCTGGGCTTCACCGGCCACCACCCGCGCTGGGCTCTGGCCTTCAAGTTCGAGGCCCCGGAAGCCGAGTCGGTCGTGGAGCGCATCGAGGTCCAGGTCGGGCGCACGGGCCGGGTCACCCCCGTGGCCCGCATCCGGCCCGTGAAGCTTTCCGGCTCCACGATCGCCAACGCCACCCTGCACAACCAGGACTACGTGGATTTATTAGAGCTGGCCATCGGCGACCGGGTGAGCATCTCCAAGCGCGGGGACGTGATCCCGGCCGTGGAGCGGGTGGTCGAGAAGAACGAGCAGGGCAACTCCACCTGGCGGATCCCCGCCGCCTGCCCCGCCTGCTCCGCTGGCCTGGTGGTCCAGGGGGCGCACCACTTCTGCCCCAACCCGGGCTGCCCGGACCAGGTGCGGGGCCGCCTGCGCTTCTTCGTGGCCCGCGACCAGATGGACATCGAGAACGTCGGTCCCGAGACCCTGGAGACCCTGATCGAGCGGGGACTGGTGCGCGACGTGCAGGACCTGTATGCCTTCGACCCCGCCGCGCTGCTCGAGCTGCCCGGTTTCGGCGAGACGAAGGTCGAGCTGATCCGCGCAGGCCTCGCGGCCAGCAAGGCCCGTCCCTACCGGCGGGTGCTGGCGGCACTGGGCATCCCGGAGGTGGGACCCAAGGTGGTGGAGCTGCTGGCCGAGGCGGGCTTCCGGGACATCAACTCCCTGCTCCGGCTGGCCGAGCGCGGCGACCCCGCGCCCCTGCTCGCCATCCACGGCATCGGCGAGCGCACGGCCGAGATCCTGATAGGCGAGCTTTCCCGCCCCGAGGTGCGCCGGCGCATCAAGGCCCTGCGGCGCGCAGGCCTCGCCATGAGCGAGAAGGCGCGGGAAGCGCCGGCCGGCGGTCCCTTCCGCGGTCAGGTCTGGTGCGTGACGGGCAGCTTCCAGCGCTTCAAGCCCCGCGAGCTGGCCACGGAGGAGGTGAAGAAGCGAGGTGGAAAGGTGAGTCCCTCGGTCACCTCCAAAACTACCCACCTCCTGGCCGGGGAGAACCCGGGCACCAAGCTGGACAAGGCCCGCAAGCTGGGCGTGCGCATCGTCGAGGAAGAGGAGTTCCTGCGCCTGTTGACTTGACTTCCCCCGTCGGTGGATTTAGACTTCAAGGCAACTAAAATCCAAAGGAGGAACGCATGAAAAGATTCGTGGTCATTCTCCTTGCCTTCCTGCTCCTTTTTTCCTTCCTTACGGGCTGCAAGAAAAAAGAGGCCAAGGCACCTGCGGGGCCGAAGTACAAGATCGGCATCTGCTTCGACGTTGGCGGCCGCGGGGACCAGTCCTTCAACGACTCGGCCTACAACGGCCTGGTCCTGCTGGCCAAGCAGTTCAAGGGCTACATCAAGGACGACCCCAGCAATGTCGACTTCGGCAAGGACCTCGAGCTGAAGTACCTGGAGCCCAAGTCCGGCGGGCAGGACCGGGAGCTGCTCCTGCGGGCTTTGGCCGAGGACGGCTACAACCTGATCATCGGGGTGGGCTTCCTGTACTCCGACTCCCTGGCCAAGGTGGCCAAGGATTCCCCCAGCATCCACTTCGGGATCATCGACGGCTACATCCCGGACCTGACCGAGTCCAGCAACATCACCTGCCTGGGCTTCGCCGAGCACGAGGGCTCCTTCCTGATGGGCGCCGCGGCCGGCCTGCTGAACAAGGGCGGCAAGGTGGGCTTCCTGGGCGGCATGGACATCCCGCTGATCCACAAGTTCCAGGGCGGTTTCATCGCCGGGGCCATGTACGTGAACCAGGACTTAAGGAAGTCCGGCATGATCCTGGGCCAGTACGCCGGCAAGGACCCCACGGCCTTCAACGACCCCAAGACCGGCGAGAGCATCGCCGTGAACTTCTTCAAGCGAGGCGCCTCGATCGTCTATCACGCCTCCGGCGGGACCGGGGCCGGGCTGTTCAAGGCGGCCAAGGACCTGGGCAAGCTGGCCATCGGCGTGGACTCCGACCAGGGGCTGATCTATGCCACCTCCAAGAGCGAAGAGGAAAAAAAGATGTCGGAGTTCATTGTGACCTCCATGCTCAAGAGGGTGGACAACGCGGTGTTCCTGGCCGGCAAGGAGCTGATCGACACGGGCAAGAACGTCGGCGGCTATAAAACCTTCAACCTCAAGGACGACGGCGTGGGGTACGCCCTCAACGACTACAACAAGGGCAAGCTGGATCCGATCCTAGCCAAGTTGGATGAGCTCAAGAAGAAGATCATCGCGGGCGAGATTACCGTGCCCGACGACGACGCCAAGGTGGCCGAGTGGGCCAAGACGGCCTTCTGACGGGGCTCACCTTTAGGGAATGTGACGATAAGCGGGACGGCTCAGCGTCCCGCTTTTTTTGACCGCAGGAAGATCGGAAAGGCCGCCATGACGCTCTTGAAAATGGACGGAATAACCAAGGTGTTTCCTGGAGTGCGGGCGAACGACCGGGTTACCTTCGACCTCGCCCCCGGCGAGATCCATGCCCTGGTGGGCGAGAATGGGGCCGGCAAGACCACGCTCATGAAGATCCTCTACGGCCTGTACCGGCCGGACTCGGGGACCGTTTCGATACGGGACGAAGCGATCACCATCAAGAACCCGCGGGACGCCATTGCCCGGGGCATCGGCATGGTGCACCAGCATTTCATGCTGGTCCCGCCCTTCACAGTCCTGGAGAATATCATCCTGGGCAGGGAGAGCCAAACCGCCGGGGTGCTGCGTCTGGAGGAGCCGGCCCGGGAAATCGCGGAGATCATGCGCCGCAACGGGCTGCCCGTGGACCTCGCCGCCCGGGTGGAGGACCTGCCCGTGGGGCTCCAGCAGCGCGTGGAGATCCTCAAGCTCCTGTACCGCGGCGCGGAGATCCTGGTCTTCGACGAGCCCAGCGCCGTGCTCACCCCGCAGGAGGTGGTGGAGCTTTTCAAGACCTTCCGCATGATGCGCGACCAGGGCAAAGGCCTGATCTTCATCAGCCACAAGCTCGACGAGGTGCTGGAGATCGCCGACCGGATCACCGTGATCCGCCGGGGCCAGGTGGTCAGGACCCTTGCGAGCCGGGAAGCGACCAAGCCCCTCATCGCCGAGCTCATGGTCGGGAAGCCCGTGTTCCTGCACGTGGAGAAGGCCCCCGCCTCGCCCGGAAAGGTAGTCCTGGAGGCCAGGCAGCTGCGCCAGCGCTCGGAGCGCGGCAACCTGGTCCTCGACGGCTTGAGCCTCGAGGTGCGCGCTGGTGAGATCTACGGCCTGGCGGGGGTCGAAGGCAACGGGCAGAGCGAGCTGGTCCATGCCATCACCGAGTCGGCCCGCCTGGAAGCGGGGGACATTTTTCTGGAGGGGCGCAGCATCTCGCAATGGGACGTGCGCACCCGGCGGGACCGGGGGATCGGGCACATCCCGGAGGATCGCCATCGCTACGGGCTGCTGCTGCCCTTCAGCCTGGCGGAGAACCTGGTCCTGGGGCAGCACCACCGCAGGCCGTTCGTCAGGGGATCCGTGGTCGATTCGGGGCGGGTGCGCCAGTACGCGCGTGAGAGCATCGAGAAGTTCGACATCCGCACCCCCAACGAGCTCACCCCGGCCCACGCTCTTTCGGGGGGCAACCAGCAGAAGGTCATCGTGGCCCGGGAAATGCGCTTCGACCCCATCCTGCTGGTGGCTGCCCAGCCCACCCGCGGGGTGGACGTGGGAGCCACGGAGTTCATCTACCAGCAGTTGATCGCGGCGCGCGAGCGGGGCAAGGCCGTTCTCCTGGTCTCCGCGGACCTGGACGAAATCCTGTCCCTGTCCGACCGGATCGGAGTCATCTTCAAGGGAAAAATCATCCGGGAGTTCCGCCAGGAGGAGGCCACCAAGGAGCGGGTCGGTCTGTGCATGACTGGTGAGAAGCAAAGTGCGTAGGTCCAGAAGCAAGTACCGCCTGCTGGAGATGTTCTCCCCCATCCTGGGGGTCCTGGCGGCGATTGTGGTCCTCCTGTTGATCGCCATGGTCATCGGGGAAATGCCCGGCAAGACCCTGGACGGCATCTACAGATTCACGCTGGCCAACGCCTCCCGCCTGGCCACGATCTTCTCGATGGCCATTCCCCTGTTCCTGGCCGGTCTGGCCGTGGCGATGGCCTTCCAGGCCAATGTGTTCAACATCGGGGTGGAGGGGCAGTACTTCATCGGCGGGCTGGTGGGCGCCGTGGCCGGTATCTATCTGAGGCTGCCGGCGTACCTCCACCTGCCCGTGGTGGTGCTGGCCTCGATGACGGGCGGAGCGCTGTGGGCCGCTATACCGGCGCTGCTCAAGGTGCGGATGGGCATCCACGAGGTCATCTCTACGATCATGTTCAACAATATCGCCGCCGCCCTAGTCAACTTCCTGGTCAATGGACCTCTGTCCGGGCGCGGGGAGAAGAGCCTGGAGCCCCAGACCCTCAAGATCCAGCCCACAGCGCTGTTCGGCAAGCTCAACCACTGGTTCAACGCCCTCGGGCTCAAGGTGCCCCGGCACATTTACCTGGACTACAGCCTGATCGTCGCCATCGTCATGGGCTTCCTGGTCTGGTTCCTGCTGTACCGGATGCGCCAGGGCTTCGAGATCCGCGCCGTAGGCACCTCGCTGGAGGTGTCGCAATACGCCGGCATCCGGGTCAAGCGGGTGCAGCTGACCGCCTTCCTGGCCAGCGGCGCCCTGGCCGGCCTCGTCGGGCTGCAGGAGATTTTCGCCATCCGGGGGGTGTACACCTTCGAGATCGCCGCCGGGCTGGGCTTCGACGGCATCGCCATCGCCCTGATCGGGGGTAATTCGCCGATCGGGGTGATTTTCTCTTCGGTCCTGTTCGCCTTCCTCAAGCAGGCCGGCTACGGCCTGCAGCTGTACACGGCGGTGCCCAATGCCATCATCTACGTGATCAGCGGGCTGATGATCCTGTTCATCGTCGTGATCAACGAGGTGACCACCCGCTATATCCGGGCCCTGAGACGAAAGGAAGCTGCCTGAAATGTTCCTCGCGACCTTGACGGATTTCGCGTTCCGGGGGCTGGAGATGTCCGCGCCGATCGCCTTTTGCGCGCTGGGCGCCGTGTTCTGCGAGAAAAGCGGGGTGGTGAACATCGCCCTGGAGGGCTTCCTGAGCGTGACGGCTTTCACCGTGGTGTGGGGCTCCATCGCCTATCACTCCGTATGGATGGGCCTGGTCTTCGCCGTGCTCTCGGGCGTGCTGATGAGCCTGATCCACGCCGTGGCCACCGTCACCTTCCGCGTGAACCAGATCGTCTCGGGGGTAGCCCTCAACACCCTGGCCGTGGGAGTGGGGCGCTTCCTGTCCCAGAAGGCCTTCGCGCAGGAAACCCAGTCGGCCGCCAACTCCTACCTGTTCCCCACGGTGCTGCACATCAACTCCTTCGCCTTCGCCTTGATACCCATTGTGGCGATCTGCTGGTTCGTGCTCTACAAGACCGTGTTCGGCCTGCGGCTGCGCACGGTGGGTGAGAACCCGGAGGCGGCCGACACCCTGGGGATCAACGTGCACTCCCTGCGCTACGTGGGAGTGATCATGTCCGGGGTGATGTGCGGCCTGGCCGCGATGGTGCTCTACCCTTCCAAATGGGTGAACGGCATGACCGGCGGGCGCGGCTACATCGCGCTGGCGGCGCTCATTTTCGGGCGCTGGCACCCGGTGTACGCGGTCCTGGCGGCGCTGCTGTTCGGCTACGCCGACACCTTCCGGATCATGTTTGAGTCCCGCATCCCGATCCCCAGCCAGTTCGTGCAGATGCTGCCCTATGTCCTGGCCATCGTGGTGCTGGTGGCCGTGCGGGGCAAGTCGCGGGCCCCGGCCGCGGACGGCATCCCCTACGAACCCGGAGAATGACCGGGGAAGGATCTTGACCGTTGTCCGGATCGTGGCGGGGACACTGGGCGCGGCGTCGCTCCTGTCCTGCGCCGGCCTGCCGCGGCCGACCGCAGGGCTCCCGTCGCAGCTTCAGGTTGTTTCTATAACGCGGGAGCTGCGCAGCAGCAGCCAGCACACCTACATCCGCACCGTCCGGCGCACCGAGTCGATCACCGATCCGGCGGTGCTCGGCTTTCTCCATGCGCATCCCAACCTGGCCGAGGACATTCCGGAAACCGACCTGCGCTTCCTGTTTCGTTTGGCGATGCACCCCCCTACCCGCAGGCTGCTCACGGCTCCAGAACCTGTGGAGTCCATCCTGGAACGGCGGCTCGCCGCCGTGCAGCCGGTGTTCAGCGATACCGACAGGCTTTCCAGGCGGACCGACAACCTGGAGCAGCTGGGTCGTCTTAATCCCGTCGACCGCCTCAAGGTCCTGCTCCTCCTGGAAGCGCTGGAATCGCGATCCCTGGCGGACCAGCTGGCGGAAATGTTGCGCAGGGACCTGGAGGAAAACGACGCCGAGTACGGCGGCTTCGTCCTGCTCACCGGCGAACCGGACACCCCCATCGAGTTCGTCCCTGTGCGCTCGCGGGTCCGCAGCGACCATGAGTACCGCCCTCCCGCCGGGTTGTATGCTCTTGGCGATTTTGCGCTCTGGCACAACCACGTACGAAATGAAGGCGTCACGGACTTGGCGGAGGTCGACAACAGCTCCCGCGCGGGCCCCTCCGGGGTGCTCGGGGGCTCCTTGGCGGGAATAGGCGGGGATGTCTGGATGTGCTACCTGTGGACGGTCGACGGGGTGGTGGTCACGCCTACCGGGGGCAACACCCTTAACGTGGATTTCGTCTCCTCGGAGGGAGCGGTTCTCGATCTGGGGGCATACGTCTGGCGAGCCCTGCCGGCCGCCGGGGAGTGAGCGCCGCGAATAGCGGGGTGCCAACCCGGTCCTCCGGGGTGCCAACCCGGTCCTCCGGCCTGCGCCCGGCGCTACTTCTCCTCGCAGAGCTTGCGCAGCTCCTGGCGCACCTGCTCGAGGACTTCGGTGTAGCGCTCCTCCAGCAGGGCCAGGTTGTCGCGGAGCATCTTCTGGAACTGCGGATCCATGGCCGGGTCGATGCGGACCCGCTGCCCCATCTGCCGGCTCATCTCCTCTTCCTTCTGGCGCAGGATGGGGGCATACTTCTTTTCCACGGCCTCCAGCAGGCGCCGGCGCTCGCCGAGGTAGTCCTCGAGGAACTGCTCCATTTGGGCCAGGAGGCGCGCGAGCTTCTTGGCATCGGAGGCCAGGGCCTGGAACCCCTTGCCGGCCTTCTTGGCGCCCAGCAGTGCCATCTCGTCGAAGGGAAGATGCAGGTTGGCGGATAGGGCCTGGAACACCCCCTCCCGCACCCAGGCGGCCTCCTTGCCCTGGTACTTGGCGATCAACGATTTCAGCTCCACCCCGTCCTCGGCCAGGAAGCGGGAAACCGCCTTCTTACCCTCGGTGACGAAGCGGCTGGCCTCCAGGGCCTCCTTGTCCGCTTGCACGCCCTGGGTACGTTCCAGCGCGATCTCTAAAGCCGACTTGATGACTGCCATGTTTATTCCTTGTTTGAATCGTTATTCGATAAAATACTCACGACAGCCGGCCGGAGCAACTCCCGGTCGGTGACCAGGCCGTCCAGACGCTGGTCCAACGGTCCGGCGGGCACCTCCTCCACCACCTGCTCCGCCAGGGCCAGGCCCACGGCCAGGCACGGCCTGGGCCCGCAGCGGGCGCGGGCCAGGAAGCGGTCGTAGTAGCCCTTGCCCCGGCCGATGCGGCGCAGGCCGCGGTCGAAGGCCAGGCCGGGGACGAGCACGAGCAGCGGCCCCTCGGCCAGCCCCTGCGGGTCGACAGGCACCCACTGGGGGTCCGGTTCCAGAATCCCGAACTGGTTGGGGATGAGTCGGCGGGTGCGCCCCTCGTAGCGGTAGAAGGCGATCTGCTCGCCCTCCATCCTCGGGATGGCCACCTGCCTGCCTTCCCGGTAGGCGCGAGCCACGATGGGGCCGGTGTCCACCTCGACGGACATGGCGATGTAGACGAAAACCCAGCGGGCCTCGCCCCACCAGGAAGTGGCGAACAGGCGCTCGTGCACGAGCCGGCTGCGGGCCGCGACCTCGGACTCCTCCAGGCCGTCCAGGAGGCAGCGGATTTGCTTACGCAGCTGCGCCTTGCGCGCGACCAGGTCCTGCATTCGTGCTATCGGATGGATTCGGGCTGGGCGGACTCGAACCGCCGACCCCAAGACCCCCAGGCGGGTAATTGCTTTTCATATAAGTATTTACTGCACATTATGCCATTTCCCCTATCATATCTTACATATTTTAACACAAATTCTATCTACATTTATCTACAAATGGAAGTTTTGTCTACAAGTATCTACAGTAAGAATGGCAATCCAATTGACTATGGAAACAATAGTCGGTTGGATTCGCGATGCGAGCGGCGGCCGCGGCCTATGGTAGGGCGGCGGGTCCGGAGCTATGTGAGGCTGCGGGGTCGTGGGGAAAGGGGAAACGCGGGTAGAGCCGTC